>Ga0209232_1000948_pt1 | contig 16550 bp, 20 predicted proteins | sample ETNvirenome_2_60_FD_184066 | JGI IMG/M metagenome (GOLD analysis project Ga0209232, IMG submission 184066) | Marine viral communities from the Pacific Ocean - ETNP_2_60 (SPAdes) (version 2) | ecosystem: Environmental > Aquatic > Marine > Oceanic | place: Pacific Ocean | collected 2013-06-22
ATGACGCAGATGAGGGACGGATCAGGTACGACCACAGCAACGACAGCCTAGAGATTTTTACGAACGCGACTGAAGCCATGCACATCACGTCTGCTCAAGACATTGGAATCGGGGGCACTCCCACTGCAGGCTACAGGCTCGACGTAATTGACTCAGGCGCTACGTCGGCCCGCATTCGGTCAACTGGCGACTACGAGACAAAACTATTCTTTTTTGGAAACGGCACAACTGCAACGAACAGTATTTACTTTGGCGATACTGGAAACACGGCAGCAGGAAGCGTTCGCTACTTCCACAATGGGGACAACCTAACATTTAATGGTAAGGGCACTGGCAGCGAGATGGCGAGGTTTGACTCGTCAGGTCGCTTTGGAATAGGTACGACCGCGCCCGCTTACACGCTCGACGTAGATTCCACGATCCACGTGGGCAACGACGGGGGCACTGGCTTCACGCATGCCAGAACCATCCTTGATTCAAATGGATCTGCGCGGGGCATAGGTACTTTTTTCCACAATCAAGTGAATGACGTGGAATGGTACTGTGGCAACCCGTACAACGATACAGATTCGTGGAGTATCAACAGGCAAGCAACGGCCTCGCACGCGGACTCAACTTCAAACGTAACGAACGCGCTGATGTCAGTCGATAATGCTGGCAATGTACTAATTGGTGGTACAAGCACGCCGTCCTCAAGCGTAGGTAATTTGGCTCTTTTCAACGGCACCGCCCCTTCGGGCAGTGTCACAAATGGCATTGTGCTTTATGCAGAAGACGTAAGTTCGAGCAGTGAGCTAAAGGTGCGAGACGAGGCAGGAAACGTCACTACGCTGTCGCCCCACAACTTTGAACTCATTCCTGAAGGGCCAAGTGAAGACATGGCCTGGTCGTACTTTTCTGAGCGAGACGGAAAGCGTATTAATGTAGACATGTTAAAAGCCATAAGAGTGCTTGAGAAGCTCAGCGGCGAACAACTTGTATTTGAATCTTAGGAGAAACTTATGGCCGCGACTTGGAAAATTGAAACCTTAGATCGCAACCTCAGCGACGGGGGCGTCACAACCGCACACTGGCGTGTGACTGACTCTGAAACTGTAGGCGACAACACCTACACTGCAAGCTCTTACGGCGCTTGCTCGTTCACCCCAGACCCCTCGTCATCAGACTTCGTGGCGTATGACAGCCTCACAGAAAATGGCGTGCTTCAGTGGTGCTGGGACGGAGACGTGGACAAAGATGCTGTTGAAGCAGGACTTACTGCAAACATCAATGAGCAGAAGAATCCCACTCAGGGTGAAGGCGTACCCTGGTAAATGAAAGTCGCGTCTAGCTATCAAGTACAGCAAGTCAATTGGCAGCAGGTTGCTAATAAAAAACAGCAACGGCTTGAAGACGCGGCTAAGGGGCGAATGCTCAAAGAACTTAGAGAAGATCAGCAGTTTGAGATCTACCAAGCAAAAGGTAGGCGCTTAGAGCTTGAACAAGTTGCAGCGTCAAGAAAAATAAACGTAAAGGTCTAAAAATGGACGAAGTAAACCAAGAGGTTCAGCCGGTCATAATAGCGATTGACGGGGAAAGCTATGACATCAACCAGCAGAGTGAGGCTTCAAAAGAGCATTACCTCGAAGTGGTGAGCCTCCGCAACGAAATTGCTGAACTGCGAAATCAAATATCGGCTGCACAACGTCGAACAGTCAACCTTCAGGTGGCGCTGGGATTTCGTGAGAACGCTCTGAAAGAGTCGATCAAGGCCGTTGAGAAAGCGGGAGAAGTGGTGAACTGATGGCTCAGACCCACGCAAGTAAGGCGCTGCAAAAGATCGAGGTTCACGAGGCCGAGTGCAGCCTCAGATACGAGACGATTAATGCGCGGCTCGAAGCAGGATCTCAGAGGTTCGATAAATTAGAAAAGATGATCTGGGGCATCTATCCAATCATGGTCTCTTCTCTAGTGGGCATCGTCATTGCGGTATGGTCCAGGTGACTTATGGTATTCGGCCTCGGAGTTGGCGAAATTGCTGGCATTTTAGCTACGCTCAAGGGGCTAAACGAGATGCTTGCGACAATCAAAGAGACGGGTGCTAACGCAAGTTCATTCTCAGCCCTGATCTCGAAATACTCTAATCTCGACGAACAAATTCGGAATGTTGATTCTAAGGCCGTAGAAAAGCCGCTGACCCTAGAACAGTCGATGAAGCTTCAGGTAGCGAAACGACAGGCCGATTCGTTCCATCAAGCTCTCAAAGACTCTCTGCTCATGCAATCTGGGGGTGCTTCGCAATACCGCGAAATCATGCAGCGTATCGAGGACTCTCGTGCGGCGCATGAACGCAAGATTGCTCTCATTAAGAAGAGGAAAAAGGAGCGGCAAAAAATGATGAAGGAAGCTATGACATACGGGACGATCGCCCTGATATGTTTCATTGCTATCATCGGGGGTATTTATGTGTGGGTTAATTACTTCCGGTGATCATGGCGTTTGTCCTGATGGTCATCGTAAATGGAGATGCTGTAGACACAAATATGATGTACTTTAGGGACATCCATAGATGCAATTACTTTGCGGATGCAGTAGAAAAGCGACGACTAAACAAAAGTCAGTACAAGGTCACCGCCTGGTGCGAGCCAAGAATGGTGGCAAAAGATACACCTTTTTGGGATTGATGAATTATGGACATCTTGTTTGATTTGATAACGGCTGTGACTTTGATTGTTACTTTAGCCTCTATTGTTGCGGCGTCAACGCCAACACCAAAGGACGATGAGTGGATGGGTAAGCTGTATAAGCTCGTTGATACGCTTGCGCTCAACATCGGCAAAGCTAAAGACAAGTGAGTGCGAAGCGATTGCAGAAGGGTAGCCAGTACGAGCAGTTCGATCTCGATAAAGACGGCGTGGTAACTGACGAGGAGTTGCAGCGTAGTCAAACCATGCTTGAGCTTGAGTTGCGGGAGGAAAAAGCCGAGAGCCAAAAGCTTATGGCCTGGGTGGCAGTGATTAGCATGATGGTGTACGCCTTGCTGCCTTTAATGCCGTTCGTTAGCGAGTCTCGGCTCGATACCATCGCAGCCCTCTCAGACATGCTATTTCTGTCGCAAGCATCGATTGTCGGCTTGTACTTCGGTGCCACTGCTTACATGAACAAAAAATAATGTGGCAGCTATCTGCAGCATTGGGCGTGGGTCTGATTTTGCTTGGCGGGGCTTTCAAGCTCTACTACGACAAGGCAGAAGCGGAAAAGGGTCTTCTGAGGTCGGAGTTGCAACAAGCGATATCGAACCAAGCGATTTTAGAAGGTGAGATCAAAGCCCAAAACGAGCAACTAGAAAGGCAACTCGCCCGAGAAAAAGAGAACTTGCAGAAGATCAATGATTTGGCAGATGCGGCTAGGGCAGCGGAAAAAGAAGTCACCGACATGCGTCAGACTTTCGCAAGACACAATTTAAATATGCTGTCGATACGCAAGCCGGGATTGATTGAGAAGATAATCAACAAAGGAACGGTCAAGGTTAATGAAGAGCTTGCTGACATTACTGATCCTAATCAGCTTAACTAGCTGCTCTTTGGTTAGACCAGAACCTGTACCAGACGTGAAGCAGGTCGAGGTAGTGACTATCGAAAAGCCTGCCCCGGTCTACCACCCGCCGTTGCCCAATCAGATATCGCCGCTGCCTGTTGAGTGGCGTGTGTTGACGCCAGAGACAATGCAAGTTTACTTAGATGACTTAAACGCAGGCAAAGCGCCGGTTGATGCGTACTATGGGCTAACTCCGAAGGGATATGAAAACCTAAGCACAAATATAGCTGAAATAAAGCGATATATTCGGCAAGTTCTTAGTGTCATAGAATACTATAGAGATTTGGATTCAGAAGATGAGCGATAAACTTATAGAAATGGTTAAGCTGCACGAAGGCGTTAGGTCTAAAGTGTATGTGTGTAGCGAAGGGTACGAGACGATTGGTGTAGGTCGAAATATTTCCGAGTCTGGCCTTGGCTTGTCTGATGATGAAATTGACTACCTTCTTGCGAATGACATTAAGCGCGTAAGGGACGAGCTTACAGATGCTTATTATTGGTTCCCCGCTTTAACAGAAGCGCGTCAAGATGCAATGATCGACATTTGTTTCAACCTTGGTTTTACGCGCCTTCGGGGATTTGTGAAGGCATTAGAGGCCATGTCGCGTGAACAGTTTGACTTAGCTGCTGATGAATTTATGGATTCTAGGTGGAGCAAACAGGTGGGTGATAGAGCTTATAAAGTTACCGAAATGATCCGAACAGGAGACTATAAGTAATGCCTCTTCAAAAGTTCATCTTCAACCCTGGAATCAACAAAGAAGGCACTGATTACAGTGCAGAAGGTGGATGGTTTGACGGTAACTTAGTTCGCTTCCGAAAAGGTTTCCCTGAGAAAATAGGCGGTTGGGTTAAATATATATCTGACTCTTTCAAAGGGACTGGCCGTAAACTTTTCGGTTGGACATCTCTTGACGGGACAAAGCTCTTGGGGCTTGGCACCCGCACAAAGTTGTACATTCAATCAAATTCGGAGTACAGCGACATCACCCCTATTCGATCAACAACATCTGCGGGTGATGTGACCTTTGGAGCAACAAACGGTTCTAGCTCTATAAATGTTACTGATTCGGGCCACGGTGCTGCCAAGGGAGATTTTGTTACTTTTAGCGGCGCGGCGACTTTAGGCGGCAACATAACTGCAGCAGTGCTTAATCAAGAATACGAAATTGATTCAGTTACTAGCACTAGCGTTTATGTAATTACAGCAAAAGACACTTCAGGCTCAACAGTCACCGCAAATAGTAGTGATACAGGGAACGGTGGAAGCTCAGTTGTAGGGGCTTACCAAATAAATGTTGGGCTTGATGTTTTTGTTGCTGGTACAGGTTGGGGCGCTAGTTCTTGGGGCTCTGGCACATGGGGGTCTTCTAGCGGGCTAAGTGCTCTAAACCAGTTGCGCCTATGGTCTTTAGATAGTTTTGGTGAAGATTTAATCGCCAACGTTCGTTCAGGCGGAATTTATTACTGGGATACTAGCGCAAAAACATTAGGCACAGATCGTGCGGTAAACATCTCCGCGCTTTCTGGCGCTAACTTTACTCCCACGGCTGCACTTCAAGTAATCGTATCTGACGTTGATCGTCACGTTATTGCTTTGGGTGCGGACCCAATTAATGACACTGCAACGGCTAGAACAGGGACCATTGACCCGCTGCTTGTGGCGTTTTCTGATCAAGAAAATCCTGCAGAGTGGTTTCCAACATCAACAAATACCGCTGGATCTTTGCGTTGCTCTGCAGGCTCTCAAATAATTGGCGGATTACGGGCACGGCAAGAAACCTTGATATGGACAGATGTCGCGCTTTATAGCTTACAGTTCATTGGTGCCCCATTTACCTTCGGCCTTAATCTAATTAATGAAGGTGTGAGTTTGATTTCGCCTAACGCTCCAGTGAATACTCCTGCGGGCGTTTTTTGGATGGACAAAAAGGGTTTCTACTCTTATCAGGGCGCAGTTCAAAGCGTAACGTGTTCTGTTAGGTCTTATGTTTTTGATGACTTTAATGAAGGCCAGGCTTTTCAAGTGTTTGGCTTTTTGAACAAGCAATTTGACGAGGTCGGCTGGTTCTATTGCTCCTCCGGCACTACGACAATAGATCGTTACGTTACCTACAACTATGCAGATCAGACATGGGCAATTGGCAATCTATCAAGAACCGCTTGGCTTGATGAGGGATTAGAAAGTTTCCCTCGTGCTACCGGGAATGATGGTTCAAATAATTACGTGTATTCCCACGAAACTGGGTTTGATGATGACGGCTCGCCAATGGACAACGTGTTTATTGAAAGCGCCGATTTTGATTTAGGTGAAGGCGAAGATTTTCAGTTTATACGCAGATGCATACCTGATGTTAAATTCACGGGTGATAGCGGATCGACACAAACAATTAACTTTGTGTTGAAGGCAAGAAACTTCCCAGGTGATTCTTTAACTACAGATCAAACCTCATCGTTCACTGGAAGCACAACGAAGATAGATACTAGGGCAAGAGGCAGGCAGGCTGTTATTAGATTTGAGTCAGATGATGATGGTGATGTTGGCGTAAGAACTGGTGTTGGTTTTAGAATTGGCGGCACTCGACTTGATCTGCAACCAAATGGCAGGCGATGAGCAAACTTTTACAAGGCAGATTGCCGTTTGTTCAAAACGGCCAAATGGTGGATGGGCCGACGTTCAATCGGACTGTTCGATTGTTGGAGTTAAGTCTTGATTCATTTGATCCAGACTCGACGCCACAGTTTACAAGCATAGATAGAGACGAGTTAAAGTTTAATGCAGGTGATATTATTTGGAATAGTTCCATAAGCACGCTGCAGGTATATGATGGCAATAATTGGTTTAATTTGTCCCAAGAGTTGCCATACGCGACAGACCCGCTTGAGGCAACAGGAGAAGTTGGCGCGGTTCAAGTGATTACTAATGGCGATATAGTAGTGAGTGTAGGTTGATGACAAAACTATGCAAAAGAGGGAAAGAAGCAGCAAAGCGTAAATTTGATGTATATCCATCAGCCTACGCAAATGCCTATGCCAGCAAGATATGTGCAGGAAAAATTAAAGATCCCTCTGGCGTGAAGCGAAAAGATTTTAAAGGCCCGAAGCCAAGAAACATGAACGCAGGCGGATTTGTGGCGAAGCGTGCACGCATCATTGATCCTAGAGGATTCAGTGGTATGTTGGCCAGCAAGCGCCCAAGGACAAGGTCTGTATGAGCCTAAAAAAGTGGTTTGGCAAAGGTCCAAAGGGCGACTGGGTAGACATTGGCGCTCCTAAAGTAGATGGCAAGTTTCAACAATGCGGAAGAGCCTCTACAAAAAAATCAAAGCGCAAGTACCCAAAGTGCGTGCCTAGATCAAAAGCAAATGCCATGACTGCTGCAGAGCGCCGTAGTGCGGTGCAGAGAAAGCGTGCTAAGCCGCAGGGCGTGGGCGGAAAGCCGACCAATGTGAAAACCATGGCGAAGGATGGTGGGTTTATAACGAAAAGAAACCACCGAGGTTGTGGCGCTGTTATGCCTGACCGACGAAAGAAGACAAGGTACTCTTAATGTTTAAGCGTTACGCAGAAGAGTTTAACAGTGGCGGGGAAGTTCGTAAGCGCAGGCGTAGACCTGGTGGCAGTCGAATGCCCAAGCGAAACAGAACAAATTTTCGCCCCACAGAGCAAGGTGCTGGCATGACAGAAGCTGGTGTAAAAGCCTATCGCAGAGCCAATCCTGGTAGTAAACTTCAGACAGCGGTAACAGAAGACAAGCCTACAGGCAAACGCGCAAAGCGAAGAAAGTCGTTTTGTGCTCGATCTGCAGGTCAAATGAGGAAGTTTCCGAAAGCGGCAAAAAATCCAAACTCAAGGTTGCGTCAAGCAAGACGAAGGTGGAAATGTTAAATGTCTTATACTGATCCTGTTTCTCCATCCAAAAAGCGTATTGGCACTAAAGGAATGCGCCAAGAGGGCAATCGAGCAACTCTCGCATTTTTACAAGCAATGCAGGGTCAGATGGGCCCATTTGGGGCTAGTCCCCTTCAAACAATAAACCCGGCATTCGCTAGTGCTAGCTTTCTTCCTTCCTCTGTAGCAAACCCATTTGCAAGCCAATTTGGGTATCAAAGAATGCCTGGCGCTCAATACGCCAACTACGAGATGGCTGCGCCAAATGTCGCCGGTCCTCTATTGCGGCCCACCCCGCCACAGGGATTCGTCCCTCCTGGTACTGAGCCAGAGGTTATTGATCGCAGGACAAGCGAGATTGATCTGGAAGAGGACGACCAAGACACAGTAAACGCAAAAGTATTAGCAAACATTAATGCTATAAGGGAGCGTCAAGGCTTAGAGCCTTTAACTTTAGAAGAGTTTCAGGACCAAGTAACAAGTAACCTGAATCTTAACTTTGATATTGGTCCGATAGGCTTTCCTCTAGGTGGTATAGGTGGCATGGCCGCTGGCGGTATTGCTTCTTTATCCCCATATGCAAATGGCGGTGATGTTGAGTTCCCGCGAATGAATGGTCAAATATCTGGCCCTGGAACAGAAACATCTGACGATATACCTGCCATGCTTAGCGATGGTGAGTTTGTTGTAAATGCAAAAGCGGTAAGAGGTATTGGTCGGTTAAAAGGTGCTGGCAAGACAAAAGAAGAGCAGAGAAGAGAAGGTGCTCGTATGATGTATGCATTGCAGCGTGCTGGTGAGCAAGCGATAGGAAAAGCGCGATGAGCGAAAGAAGATCAGATGTTCCTGTAGTTCAGCCAGCGGTCACGCGGTCATACGCTGATCCTGCACAAGAGTTGGCCGCAAGGCAGCTTCAAGATTTATATTTTAATCCCGAATACGGGATGATTAATCGACCTATTCCGATACCAATACAGCAGATCGCTGGTCTTTCACCATTAGAAATTCAAGCGCGTAATCTTGCTGGCGGTTTGGGCGCGTTTGGTCGGCAGCTTTCTGAAGCTCAAGAAATGTATCGCCGGTCTGCCGAAGGCTTTGACCCTCGTTCTGCAGGTGCATTTGCAGACCCGCGTGCTCGTCAACTTTATGAGCAAAGCATTGGTGCATATGACCCGAGAATGGGGCGGCGTTTTATGGATCAAGGCGCTAGAGCTATGCAGATGGGCGCTGCAGATGACATTCGCGATGCCCAATTTGGCATGGGAAGAGAAGCTCGAATGGCTCAACGAGACATGAGAGACGCTGCTATGGGCGCAGGCAGAGAATCTCGTATTGGCCAAAGGGCTATGCGCCGCGCTGGCAAAGGGATCATGAGTGAAGTTGGTGGTGCTCAAGAAGGCGCCATGGACGCTGCACAGCGAGCTAGAATGCAGACATATATGGCAGGACAAGACCTCCGGTCTGCTGGCGAGATGGGCAGAAGCACAGCAATGCAAGGGATTGCGGGTCTTGCAGGGACAGGTGATCAATTTGATCCCTCAAGCGTTGGTCGATTTATGGACCCGTTTACCCAAAACGTAATTGATGCCCAACAAGCAGAGATCGCACGGCTAGGCGAACAACAAAAGATTGCTGCGCGTGATCAAGCGGTGCGCTCTGGCGCGTTTGGAGGCTCTCGTGGAGCCATAGCTCGGGCAGAAATAGATCGTAATATATTGCAGCAACAGGCCAAGACTGGGGCAGAGCTACGCTCACAGGGCTTCCAGCAGGCTCAACAGGCTGCTCAGCAGGCGTTTGAACAAGCGCAAGGGCGTAGGCAGCAGGCCGCTCAACTAACAGGCTCTCTGGGCCAGGCAGGCGCTCAAACAGGCATCACTGCCGCACAACAAGCAGCTAATCTTGGCTTAAGCGCAGAGCAGATGGCTCAACGCGGGGCGCTGGAAAGTGGTCAACTTGGTCTTAGTGGCTTGACCTCCCAAGCAGACATTGCCCAACGTGCGGCACAAATGGGTATATCCACTCAAGAGTTGGCTAGTAGAATTGCTCAGCAACGTGGCGCTCTTGGAATGGAAGCCCAACAAGGGATTGGTGCTCTTGCAGGAAGGCGTGCAGATATAGGCGCTGGCTTAGGTAGGGACTTCCAGTCTGCTCAGCAGCTTGGTTCAAATATATTTTCGGACCGAATGGGTAGGCTCTCTGGTGCTGCAGCCGGAATGGATAGGCTCACTCGTGGTGCCATGGGGGATGCCATGAGCGCCTATCAGATGGGGCAGCAGGGGCTGCGTGGAGGGGCTCAGGGTATCGCCGGTCTGGGTCAGCAAGGTTATGACATGCTGACTGGACAAATCGGTACGTTGGCTGACCTTGGTGGTGTTGGTAGAGGTATACAGCAGCGAGGATTCGATGCCATGTACACGGCTGGCCAGCAACAAGCTGATGAGCCTTACATGAGAATGCAAAGAGGATTCCAGGTTCTTGGCCAAGCGCAACCTTTCATGCCTGGTTATGGCTCCAACGTCGGTATGGGAAGTGCTGGAACCCAACACTTCCAGAGACCAAGCACTGCGGCGAGAATTGCGGGTGGCGCAGCCGCGATAGGAAGCTTATTTGGGATGTCTGACATTCGCTTAAAAGAAAATGTTATGAAAGTGGATGACGTTGGGCCGGGAGTTGGTTGGTATACATGGAGTTGGAACGATACTGCCAAGGCAATGGGCGTGAATGACCCAACAGAGGGCGTGATTGCTCAAGAGATAATGAAGGTTGACCCGGAAGCAGTCTCTTTGGGTGAAGATGGATACTACAGAGTTGACTACTCAAAAGTAGATTATGAGCGCAAACACGCAGTCTAAGCGGCAAAAGAAAATTAAAAAGGTGATGGGGGAGTTCAAGTCGGGCGACCTCAGATCTGGCGGTTCGGGTAAAAAAGTAACAAACCCTAAGCAGGCGATAGCAATTGCCTTAGCAGAGGCAAACAGAATGAATCAAGGTGGCATGATGTACGAAGAAATCATGAATAGACCAATGTTCCAAACACCGCAGATGCGTCAAGGTGGCGGGATCATGGCAGGCATTGCGCCGATTCGTGGATATGCAGAGGGTGATCTTGTATCCAATGAGGAGAGCGGCTTCTTCGATACCTTGAGCGACATGGTTGTTGGCGACGATGGCACCCTTGATGACTTCTTTACCACGGAGAGAACTGCAGAAGGCCAAGGTCTTAATTTAAGAGACTTAACGGACTTCTTTCTTGTTGACCCAAATGATCCTGTCGATGTTGGGCTGGCATCAACATCTGCTGCGTTAATGGCGGGTGGGGTAACAGCCCCTGGGGCACTAGCTGCTCAACTTGGAAGACTGGGATACAAGGGTAAAAAGCTTTTTGATGTCCTTAACAAAGCAGAGAATTTAAACAAGACAAAAGCTGTTGCAAGTGTTTATGGCGCATCTCAAGGCGGAAGGCTTGCTGGCGATGTGCCTGAGATAGTAACAACTTTAGGCCAAGCTGGAGATGACATTAGAGAGCTCATTTTGTCCGGCGACACAGACTCTGAAGAAAGGCCGTCTTTTTCTCGTCTAATTGAAAAGGGTGACACTCTAAGCCAAATAGCACGGGATAATGACACGACAGTTGCCGCATTGATGGCAGCTAATCCACAGATTGAAGATCCAGATTTAATTTACGCTGGTCGGTCTATTAATATCCCCGGCTCCAGAAAGGGCATTGCTGCACTTGCAGACGAGGACGTTGCAGAATTTGCCGATGGCGGTATTGCATCGCTTCATGGTTATAACCTTGGTGGCATTGTTGGTGGCCTTATTAGGCGTGGATCTGAAGCGAGCGTTGATTTTGTCAGAAATCTAATGAGCCGATCCAAGAAGGGAGAAGACGTTACTGAAGAGGTGGCTGACGCTGTTGGTGAAGGCAAGATATCTCCTAAAGAAGGAGAAGATATCCTTAGAAGTAAAGCAGATGATGTGGCAGATGATGCAACCGCTGCTGCAGATGAAGTCATTATTGAAGGTCGCGGCAATCAGATGTCGAATTTGATTCCAGATTTAATTAAGAGAAACAAAGCTATAAGCGGCCTTTTGATGACAGGTGCGGGGGTAGGTGGTTATGGTTACTTCGGCCCTGATGTTGAACCGCCACCAGCACCAACCCTGCCACCAGTAGCAGACTCAGGTAGTCAGGCCCAAGCTGGAGGAGATAGTCAGGCCCAAACTGGAGGAGACGGCAATAAAGACAACACTAATAAAGACAACACTAATAAAGACAATACAAACGCAACACCTGCAACAGGTATAAGAAGATTCTTGCTTGGGAAAGATGGTAAGTTTGGTGGAGATGAAGAAGGTCAGAAAGGCGCAATCGACTTTTTGCGTGGAGCGCCTGCAGACTTTTTACAGAGCACCATATCAAAGCTTCAAGATCCCAGCATACAATACGCTCTTGCTAAAGCCGCTCAACCATCTGAGGGTATTGTGCCTCGCAACTTCCTTAGTGATGTGGCTCTAGGCGTGGAGGAATATAAAGATAAAAAGGCTCAGCGCGACTACTTGCAAGCGCAGACTCGTGAGGCTGACAAAACAGACACTGAAAGGCTTGTTGATTACTACGTGGACAGTGTTTCTGCTAAGAATCCTGATTTAACTTCAGAAGACCTTGCTTCTCTAAGAACAGGCTTGAACATGAGCTTGGCTAGGTCACAACGAAGTGCCGCAGACTTAGCTTCTAAGCTAGAAATTTTAGCTCTAATTCCAGACTCACAACTTACTCAAGACATTTTCAACAAGCTCTCTGCGGGTGCCGTTGATCAAAACCTCCTAGATATGATTGAGGGTAATGTAAAAGCGTCGAGTCCTTGATATGGCTGAGCTTGCAACGTTTAAGTATTTATCTGATGGAACCCCAATCAGAATAAATAGCAGTGATCCTGATGTCATAGCTAGGACGATTAGAGAGAAAGAACTTGAGATTGCTCAAGAAAGAAGAGAGATAGCTTTTAAAGCAAGCCCTGAATTTCAACCATCTGAGTCTCCCTTTGTAAAAGAAGAATCTCTGCTATCTGACATTGGAGAGTATGGCGAAGCCGTCATGCGAACTGGTGGCCGAGCAGCAAGAGGAACTTTAGCCGGTTTGGTCGCAATACCAACTGAGCTTGCCAGCACATTTGGTCGAGGATTAGAGGCTGCAGGAGTAGAGAGAGGAGAAAATGTTGTTGCTCGTGCTCAAGCTGTTCAAAATGCATTTGCTCCAGACATATCTGATTTAGGTTTGTGGGCTGAAGTTCCCAAGGCGTTGGTTCAATTTGGCTTGCCAGGAGCCGCTGTATTAAAAGTTATTGGCAACTCAAACAAAGCAACAAAAATATTAGCCACCGTTGCTGCCGAGGGGATGGTGGCTGAAGAAGACATGAAGTCTTTTGGCGACACATTCCTGCCAAACCCGATAACCAAAACCATAGAGCTTGAGCGACTTGAAGGCCAGGAGAGGGCATTTGCTGCCTTGTATAACAAAGGTGTAAATGGTTTGGAAGCTGCTGCTCTAATGGCCGGGATTCCTTTAACCCTAACGGCTGCTGGTGCTGTAGTAAAAACAACAGCCAAGGGCGCGGCTCTTGTCCCTGGGGTCAAACAAGTTGGTGAAGGTCTCCTCGTGGTTGGAGAAGGAATTAGCAAAGCTGTAAATGAGGCAGAAAAAAGAAGCAGGTTAGTTAAGTTTCTTGCGCCCAAGTTTAGATTTAGAGGCGGGCTACCGGATAGTGTAGCGGCTGAAATCAAAGCATTGAAGGCAACAGAACTGTCTGCTTTGGCTCACGCAAACTTAATTGCATTAAATGATTTGGATACAACATTCAAACAAGCCATCAGGAGCGGCAACGCTAACGGATCAGATGCTGAAAAAGTTATGGATGCTTTGAATGACTATCTGTATCCAACTGAAAGAATTGTAGGTAATGACGCTGCAGCAAAAGCTAACGCTTTAACTTTACAAAATAACGCAGCCAAAGTTTTGATTGATGCTGATAGAAAGTTTGGCTTTGTTAAAAGCGATAAGTTTTCTTTGAACACTAAGCCTGAAAACATAAGGACTAAGTACAGCCTCTTTCGCGCCGCTCAAAATGCAAGAAACTCAATTGATGAATACAGCAGACAGATAGCCAAAGATCCGAATATGTTGCCCGAAGGGGCGCAAGAGACAATCGAAGGCCAGCTTGGGTTGTATGGCGCGGCTCAATATCGAGCATTTATTGATGAGAATTATGTGCCATCTAAGGAAGATACTGAAAAAGCCATAGAGGTAATCATGCGCGGATCTGAGTCTATGGGCTATCCCATAGGCAGGGCAGAGGCAATTGAGCAGCTTGTATCCATAAAAGACAAAGGCGGTTTCATTAACAAAGATCTAACGCCTAAAGAACTTATCGATGAAAGCACTCTGAAAGGCATACAACAAGGGCCGCTAAAAGCAAGAACGCTAGAGAGCCCAGAAGTTAAAGCGTATCTCGGAGAGTACACCGGCAGAAAAAATATAGGATCAAAGGTACAAACTTTTGATGAAAGAAAAACAGGCTTAATCGCTAAGACCAAAGAGACCCTTGGCCGTCAGTCAGCAGTTATTGCTAATAGCAAGTATATTAAAAGACTTGATGAGTACAACAAGAGCTTGCCAGATGACAGAAAAATGTTTTTGGATACCGTTCCTGTTGAGGCTGCTATGGGAGTTAAGTATGTCCAAGTTCCAGACGCGCCAGGCTTTGGCCCTTTAAGGGGGAAGTTTGTTAAAGAGGATTATCTTAAAGCGTTGGAGCAGCAGAACCTTAATGTTGCTCAAAGTATGGGGGTGTTTCAGCCAATTTACGCTGCACTTCTGGGTGCAAAAGGGATGTATCAAAAAGCTAAAACTGTATATAACCCACCTGGGCAAATAAGAAACGTATCCTCTGCCTTTGGCTTCCTAGTTTTTAATGGAAACATTCCAACAAGCAAAAACATTACTGAAACCTTTAAGTTAATTTATGGTGAGCTTGGTGCAAAACAACCAATAGCTGCAGACAGAAAAAAGCTTCTTGAAGAATATGTTCGGAGAGGGATCATCGGGACTCAAGCACAGCTTGGAGAACTTAATAGCTTGATTGAACAAGCTGCAGAAGCAACCAAAGGCGTTTTTGGCCTGGGCAGTGTATTTGAAAAATCATCAAGGCAAAGTAAAAACTTTGCAGCTAGGCTTTACTCTGCTGGCGATGATGTCTGGAAAGCGATGAATTTTGAGATTGAAAAAACAAAGCTTTTGGGGATAGCTCAAAAAGCTTCAATCAAGAACAAGCCATTCAATATGAAGTCTCAGACTGTGGATCAGCAAAATATTGCTAAATCCTTTGGTCTTGACCCAGACAACGTTGACTTAGTTGCTTTGTCTAAGGTTGACCCAAACTCTTTAACTAAAGAGTTTGTAGATCGTTACGGTAAGAATCCGCTTAAAGAGTTTATTTCTGAAGAAGCGGCTTACATAACAAAAAACAACATACCTAATTACTCAAGAGTGCCTGCAGCAATAGATGCTCTGAGGCAACAACCATTTGGTAATTTTATCGCTTATCCGTCCGAGATAATCAGGACAGGAATGAACGCAATAGGGCGAGGAATTACTGAGCTATCTAGCAACAACGCCGATATTAGGGCTCGTGGTCTTGAGCGCCTTATGGGTGCTGCCGCTATGTCATACCTGATCCCAAAGGGGCTTTCGCAGTTTTCCGTTGCCATGACGGGGTCTAGTGAAGAACAAGTTGATGCTTTTAAGAGAAGCTTTGCTTATGACTGGGAGCGTAATTCCACCTTTGCAGTGACAAGAACTAATAAAGACGGTTATGTGAGAGAAATGCAAAATTCCTCTTACACGTTTCCATATGACTATTTGTTACGGCCTGCCGAAGCCGTTGTCAATGCATACAATAACGGAGTTCGCAAAGAAGCAGACCTTCAAGAAATAGCTTTAACTGCAGGACTGGATTCTGCATCAGAAATACTTAGCCCCTTTGTGGATCAATCAATGTTGTTCGATAGGATTTCCGCTGGTTTTTCTGGAAGAACCTCTCAAGGCTATACAATCTATCCAGAAAATGCCGCTCTTGGTGATCGTGTATGGGCTGGTATGGCTCATGTTTTAAATGGGTTTATCCCCGCTGGATCACCGGCAGAACTAAACACAAAAGTTAGCCCATTTGACTCAGCTAATTTTGACCCACTTAGATCATTTACGCTTGGTAATTTAACTCAAGCAGCAGTAACTGAAGCTGGCTTGATAGATCCAACCAGGCTCTCAAGAATAGGTGAAAAAGGCAAAAAGTTAGATGTATATGATGAGGCTTTTCAGGCAGCGAGTGGCGCGAAGTTTATAGAAACAGAAATTAAAAAAAGGCTTCCGTATAAAATCCAAGAGGCAAAAAGTGAGCTTGGTGCCGCAAGGAAGATATACGAAAATTTGAAAAAGGAACACGGCTCAAGACTTCCAGAAGAAATACTGTATAGGTTTAAAAAATCCAATCAACAGCGGTTCAAGAGGATCAGAGATTTATCTGTTGCCTTTGATGATGCAAGAACTTTGGGGCTTAACGAAGAGCAAATAGCCAATATTGTAAGGTCTGCTGGTGGACTTGACGGGTGGAGGGCAATTTTAAATCATGTTTATATCCCAATGTCACCAAAAGCTTCGGTCAGCGTAGATTTGTATAGAGCCGCTGTTGACAAGAGGAGAAATGTAGTTCCGATTGAACAGATGCAACAAGAGTTTGCTAAATCATATGAACAAGATGCCCTTCCGGCTAGGCCAACTCCACAGCCGATGCAGCCAGACCTAACAGAAACAGTGCCCGAAGCAATTAAAGAAACAGTTGAAGCAATACCGGGTGCTGTAAATCAATTATACAATAGAGCCTCTCAGTTCTTGCGTGAACAAGAAGAAGAAAAGTTAATGGGCGGCGGTTAATGTGATCCCCAAACGAGCGGCGAGAAAGAGCAAGAGTAAGTACTTCGCAAAGAAGACTGAATACGATGGCATCATCTTTGACTCTAAGCTTGAA
>Ga0209232_1000949_pt1 | contig 16543 bp, 16 predicted proteins | sample ETNvirenome_2_60_FD_184066 | JGI IMG/M metagenome (GOLD analysis project Ga0209232, IMG submission 184066) | Marine viral communities from the Pacific Ocean - ETNP_2_60 (SPAdes) (version 2) | ecosystem: Environmental > Aquatic > Marine > Oceanic | place: Pacific Ocean | collected 2013-06-22
TTTCATCATTGACGATTGGTTCACCTTTGATATTTAGACTTGTGTTTAGAACCATCGGACAACCTGTTTCTTTGTAGAATCGTTTGATTAGATTGTAATAATGTATGTTATCTTCCTTACTAACAGTCTGAACTCTTGATGTTCCGTCTACATGACAGATAGCAGGATACTTATCAGGATACTTACAATCTGCTACGAACTGCATAAACTGAGATTTACGAACAGGCATATCGAATATCTCATGTGCGTGTTCTTCCAATACACTTGGTGCAAACGGGCGAAACTCTTGACGTTTCTTTATTCTATTTACCTTGTCTTTGATATCATCACCTCTTGGGTCTGCTAATAGACTACGATTACCCAACGCTCTTGGACCATACTCAGCTTTACCATTTGCTACACCAACGATATTCCCTTTTAGTAATTCGTCAAGAACTTTCTTGGTTGGATATCTACCTTTTATTTCATTACCTATGAAACATTGTTCAAAGTTTACTTTATCTCCATACACGTAAGCCGCTGAACCTAAAGAACTTCCTGCGTCGCCAGGATTAGGCATAATCCATAAATTATCATAATACTCACGAGCTATAATACTATTAGCTACACAATTTAGTGCCACACCACCCATGTATACACAATTCTTTACATTAGGTAAATTAACTTTTGGAAAACGAAATATCTTTTTGATTTCATCCTCACATATAGACTGAACATTTGCAGCTATATTAAACTTCCACTCATCACTACCATCATCAGGATAATACTTAGGATTCCACCATCTACAACCCTTATGTAGATTACCTTTCAATACTAAGGTTTCTTGATAACTATTGAAGAAGTCTTGTCTGATATTATGTTTTAACTTTTCATCTACAGTTCCCCAACCAGCCATTCCCATAAGAATGTATTCATCCTCTTGTGGTTTCAATCCTAATCGTTGTGTCATAGCCGAATACCACAAACCTAAACTATGTGGATATCCTCTTCTCCATTTCTTTCTGAGTTTACCATCTTTAGCGTGCCACACACTAGCACAATCCCACTCACCAATTGCATCAATGACTACAACCACTGCTTCATCATAAGGTGAAGTGTAATATCCTGCAGCTGCGTGTGATAGGTGGTGAGGAACATATTGTAACTTTTGATGTATACCAAATTGTTTTAGATATTCTTTAGGTGTGTTTTGTTTAGTAAAGACTTCACTATACTGACCTGCAAATAATTGTCGTGTCTTTTTAAGATATGGTTTTTCAAACCAAACTACTTTGTCTGGTTCACCAAAGGATAGTGCTTTATCAACTATCTCTTGATTTAAATCAGGATCGTTTTTCTTACCACTATATCTTTCTGAATGTGCTCCGAATAGTATTTCACCATCTTCGATTACACAAACTGCCGCATCGTGGTTTAATGCGTTAATACCTAATATTCTCATTATAACCTCTATCCATTAAATGAACTATACTCCATAGACTCTGGATTTAAACTATTTAACCAATGATATAAATGTTCGAATCTTCTTTCCAAATCTTGTGGTGTTGCTAACAACTCACCATTGTCTTTCTTGAAAAGTTCGACATGACTATTGGATGGATAAGACTGAACATATTCTCTAAATCTTTTATGTAATATCTTCACACCATAAGCATCAGGATTCCTAAAGATGGGTGTGCCAGGATATGGTGTGAACAATAGACAAATCCACTTATCAGGTTTCAAGTCTAAGACGAATTGTTTTGTTGCTTCTATAGATTTGTCTGTTTCGCCAGGTAAACCTGTGATGATGTAAACCTTAGCTTTCATTCCATACTTCTGTATGAGTTGAACTGCTCTCTTGTGTATATTGGTTGTTGCTTTACCAGCCTTTTTGATTAGTGTCAGTATCTCATCGTCTGCTGATTCAAATCCTATACCAACCTCTCTACATCCTGCGTGTGCTAACATCTCACAATAATCATCGGTAAGGATGGCTGAACTTATCGAACACCTAAATTCAATATCTAAATCGTGTAACATCGGTGATAGTTTTTGAAACCTACGTTTGTTGATAATGATATTATCGTCTAAGAATCTAAAGTTTCTCACACCATACTTTTCTTTCATATGTACAATCTCTTCTACGACATTCTCAGCAGAACGAAACCTTGTAGCTTGTTGCATATTAGCACAAAAAGCACAAGCGAAAGGACATCCCCTACTTGACATAAGTGTCGCACCCATAACATTACTCTCATAATTGTATCCACCCCATAAATCTGCACTAGCCGCTCTATGGTCGGGAAGTAAGTGTCTGGCTGGATGTGGTATCTCATCAAGATTTTTTATTCTTTCACCTTTATGTAAACCTGTAGGTTTCTCTCTACATATTTTTGTAATGATAGATTCAGCTTCATCTTGAACCACACAATCGAAGTGGTCGAGACAATCTTCGGGTAACCAAGTGGCATGAGGACCTCCGATGATGGTGTATGCTTTATCACCATACTTCTTTTTGATATTACGGGCTACCTCTTTCATATCATCTATTTGTGGTGTAACTGCTGTAATACAATAGATGTCTCCCTCAGGCGGATTGTCGTATGAGTTGTAATCTTCCCTCAAATCCCACAACTCACATTCGAAACCATCTCTCTCTAAGACAGCTGCAAGATATAGGATACCAAGTGGTGCATATGCGAATTGTTTTGCATCCATTTTAGCATCGGGATTTACTATAATTACTTTTTCCATATTACTTTCTTCTATATAAGTTATACATTGAATACCTATTTTTTTCACTCAAATTAATATCTACCTCATGTTGAATCTTACTAGCTACATCATCATTTATTGTATGATTCATTACAACTACGTTTGAACATATTGGTTCAACGTTAAATTCTATTTGACGACTAAACTTATCATATCCTAATCTTGCATTATCATGTACTATGTATTCCGATGAAAATGTTGGAATTAAGAATTTTAACTGACCTTCCCATGTCTTTTCCCACTCTGTATTTAAATACAAAATTATGGTAAAATCTCTTTCATCGGAAGCTGCATCTTCATGAACACCCATATTACCATATGGTGGTATTATATTTATATGTTGTTTAAATAAATCGTAATTATTTACATCATCATTATATAAATATTTAAGAGCTTTTTTAGTGACTTTATTTACAACTTTATTGTTAAATTTTTTAGCTGCGTTACCAATTGTAAAAGCCACTGCCAAATCAGATATACATGGAATATTAACTTTTTCATAGTGTGATAGACTAGAACGATAGATAATATAAAAAGCATCTCTTACAAACTGATAGGTATAGATTACATTTCCATCATCATTGTATAACTGGTCTATATTTTTAATACTATCATTACCATCACGAGACCTATCTCTGTTTAAACTTTCATCTTTTATAAATTTTTTAAACCATTCAACAAAGGTTGAATTACTTGTTCTATGATTTTTTACAAATTCAGATACGTTGTCTAATTGATTTTGATAATTTTTTATAAATGAATGCATCTCTTTAATTTCAGTTTTATCAAATACTTCATCTAAAGAAAATACATTGAACCCATAAAAACCCTCATCTATTTTTTTGTAATACCAGTTTTCTGTATTCATCATCAATCCCAATTGTGATAGATTCCTCTATCGTCATAAAAACTACGAGGCCATAAATGACCTAATTCTATAGCAGGACAAACAATACCATTTAAGATATTGTAATGTGCATATTCTATAAGTTCAATCGAATACATATTTACTTTTTCGTCTGTATCATACTCAACAATATTACTTATGTTACTATATTTTTCTCCACCATTATCCAAAAAAGTATTCTCTACAACAATGGGTTTTCCCACCATCAATCTACCTGGCACACCACCTGATTGTCTACCACTTGGGTGCATTGAACCTGAAATACTACTATCCCACCAATCTGTTGCTTGTGGGTGTATTCCATTATGTTCGTGGTCTACGTTTGAAACAAGACTGTAAATTAATTTGTTTCTATTTTCTTCTGATGTTGTGTAAGTTGTATCTAAATATTTTTTAATAAAAACATCTATATCAAACACTTGCCATCCAGCTGATTTACCAGCTCCCACTATTGGATAATCTTTCGTTACTGTTACTTCACTACCATTCTCTAATTGTATTGTTACAACATCGGATAACGAAAACTCTTTCTTAATTATATTAGTAGCAAAACCACCCTCTGTTGGATTGTGTTCTAAATTTGCTGCATCAAAACTTGGGTCTGATGCGTTCATTACAATTAACTCATCTTCAGTAGTTAAGTCTTCAATATTTTTTGTAGTGTTATTGAGTAAACGTATCTTCGTTCCCTCAATCATGTATGATATCCAACTTTCCATTAATTTTCTCTCAACATATCAGCAGTTACACAATGAAATGAACCACCAAGTGTTCTCGAATGTCTAATCTGTAAAGGAACACTATCAATTTTATGTTTTTGCAATAATTTTCTCAATTTCTCTTGACTTTTATCCAAAATAACCGTATTTTCATCAATTGACAATAAATTTAACCCAATCCAAGTCGATGCGTGGTTAAAATCACCATAATATCCGATATCTTCACAAGGTGGACACCAAATCTTATCCCAACTCTTCAAAACTTCTGGCATATTGTCTTCATTTACTCTTTCTGGATTCAATAAACACAATCCCTCTCTCAAAAGAGCTATGGTTGAGTCAATATGAATGTAAGAATACATATTTTCAAGAACATGAACCTTATATTCATCACCTAAGAAGTTTTGTAACCATTTTGCACCAAGTTTATTACCTGTATTAGATAATAAATATAAAATATCATTGTTACAACGTAATATATTTGCTGCATCAAAAACAGGTTCTGCATTTGTAAGTGTCAACTCATCTAAGTTATATCTCTGATAGTTATCATCAGTTAATCTTGGTTTTGGTGCTGATACCCATCTTGCACCATCTTTCATATAGTCAATAAACTGATCTCTAAATCCAAATGTTTCAAAATAACGAGACCTTAAAGTCATTGGTGATTCTATGATTGTATCTCCGATTACTGTAACACTATCTCTCGGACAAAATGTGTAATATCCGTCTGACATCCAATCTGGTGTTTGAAATATTTTTCTATTTTCCATAGGTTTCATTCTACGAACTTTAATATTGAAAAAAGTTTTTAGAGATTGAGCAAGAACATCTAAATCTTGTTTTGTTTCTTCTATGACTTGTTCAGGATAATATCCCTCATACACATCATCAATATTATCCCTATGTGCATAATTAATACAATGTAAATCTTTACTTTTAATTGGATTGTTTGCATACTCTGCAGTTCCAACAAAGACTTCTCTTAATCTATCCCATTCGTTATTGACTCTAATCAAGAAACACTCCTTGTTCAGATAACTCTGTGTATTGTTCGTAACCATGAGAATCTTCATTGATAGTTGGTGTCTTATCCATTATAATAATACCTCTTGCAGCATCTTCAGGAGTCATATACATATTCCAACCTATCATACCAAAGTTATCCTCTCCATATGGTTTATCTAAGTGACGACCTGAGTTAGAAGCAAGTTTCAACCACTCATAACTTTTCTTATCATTAGTTAATATCATACCACCCTTACCAATGTGAATTCTTTTTTTCATTTGAAAAGATATTATATGTAAAGAGTTTCTAATACCTGAATACATATTTTCAGTCCATCTACCAGCTCCGTCTGTAATATTAAATGGATGTAAATCATAAACACCTTTCCATTTTTCATCACTAAACTCAACATTAAATCCTGCATGCTTTATAGCCATAGGAACTGAAACCCAAGTTCTTGATGGTATCGTAACTGTATTTGGAAATCCTTTTTCATGACCATAGAAATGTCTATGATGTTTTAGAGATAAGAAAATACCATTGGTGCAAGAGTCTACAGCACAAGCATATTTACTTCCTGCGAACTTAGCAACCTTTTCTTCAAACATTGTTACAACGTCTCTAGCATCTTTCCAATCATATCCAAGTTCTCTAACCTCATCAAGTTCTTTTCTTTGTAATTCTTTTGGTGGAATACCCAAAGGCCACTCTCTGTATTTACTCATTAGTAATTTCCTCTCTTTTAGCATTCTCACCTTTTCTATATTCACAATTCTGTTTTACATACATCAACAATAGATTTCTACGATATTCCTCAGAATTATTATTATCAGAACCATGTATTAAGTAATTGTGTAAAAATGTCACATCACCAGGTTTTGCTTCTAAGTAACCTCTGTCTTCATGAAAAGGTGGTTTGTGACTTTTCGGTAGAACATAAATACAACCATTCTCTATTGTTGCTTCATCAATATGAACTAAAACATTTATTGTATTTCCAAATCCAGCTTGTGTCCAATAATCATCTTGATGATATGGAAATCCTGTAGTTGATGGTGGTTTGAATCTTAACTGACTTTGTATAGGAACATTATTACCAATAAACTTATGTATCATACCACGTAATACACCATCAAACATTATCTCCTTAACTAATCGTGATGTTTTATGTGGATGCATAGATATATCTAATTCATATCCTATCGAATCAATTTCTTCTCTTAAATTGTTGATATAACTTTCACTAAATAATCCCCTTTCAGTATAGAACCCATATGTATTATATTCAATTAACATTTTTATACCACCTTATAGTTTTTTCTAATCCATCACGAAGACTTGTTTTAGCTTCCCAACCTAATTCATTTTTTATTTTACTCACATCCAATAGACGGATTGGTATCATAGTTGGTGCCCATCTATTGTAACTGATTTCATTGTTATTGTTTTCTAACTCTTGACAAAGTTTGACTATATCTATCACTTGTGTTCCAACACCACTACCAACATTCCATATAGAATATTTATCAACCTTTTTCATAATAGTTTTACAAGCGTCAACAAAATCATCTATATAAATAAAGTCTCTAACATCCTCACCATTTCCCCACACAACTAATGGATTATCACCATTGACAACTTTCATAATTGTAGCAGGTAAGACGTGTGCTCGTTCATCAAACTTGTCGCCTGGTCCGTAGATATTAGATGGTCTAATTACAATACACTCCATACCAAACTTAGAATATGTCTCACATAATTTTTCTGTATATCGTTTCATCCAACCAACCGACTCATATTTTTCATAGATATCACCATAAGTAAACTCTTCTTCGTTGTTGGGTTTTGCACCTGTATAAGGATATACAACACTACTTGACATAAAGATAAACTTCTTTACTCCATTCCTACGACAAGCTTCTATCAGTCTTGCGTTCATAACAACGTTTGGTGTGATATGAGATAGTGGTGAGTTTTCCATAACTTTTGCACCCGAAGTTACTGCTGCACAATGAAATACCACATCAATATTTTTAGTTATTTCATTACAAAACTTTTCGTCTGTCAAGTCTCCATCTTTTGTGGATATACCCTTAACTTCAAATAAATTCTTTTCAAGAGCTTTATATAGATTTGAACCAATCAAACCTGTTGCGCCCGTAACAAGTATCATTACACTCTATCTCCTATTTGGTCTGCAATACATAATCTGTTTACGTCTGTTCCTCTATTCAAATCATCATATTCACCAGCTTCACCAAATGCAAATGAAACACAATCCGTAGGTTTCAAGTTATGTAACTTACAATACTCTTCTTGTCTCTTTCTAAACTTGTTGAAAGTATAGTCAGGCTCAAATGCTTCTAACAATCTCTTTCCAATGTAAGTAGAGATGTGATTGATTTGCCCCCACTCATTCATAATATCTATATTGTCATCAGCAAAATCTTTGGCGTATCTAATTCCTGCTCTAAGTCTGTTTGCATTATAAAATGTTTTACTTAATGAAAATGTTACCTCTTTAATACAATCATATTTAGATAAATCAAAATCAACCCCACTTGCTATTCCGTAATACGCACAATCAATCAAAACAGGAACACCTAACAATGAACATTGACTCAAAGTTGATTTCATCTTAGGATGTTCTGTGCAATAGTCTGAAAAGGGTAGACTTATAATTACAGCATCTCCTTTTTTTATTTTATCATAATCTAAGTAAGACCAATTGTGAAATTTTTTCCAATTAGCTTTATGATAAAAGAACTCACCCTCAAAACAACGAAATCTTCTATCGTGATATTTCATCCAAAAACTATCAAACGATTGTGATGTTCCTGCAGTAAAAGTTTTATGTTGGAAACCATCTAATCCTATCAGTTGATTTAACTTCGATGATTGGATGTGATTATCAAATAGAGATATGAAATCGTGTTTATCATCTTTTGTTAATACATGAGATACATCAAAGACTTCATTGTATAACTCTATAACCTCTAAATCGGGTATTGCTCTACCACCTCTAAATTTATCTATGTCCATTTTGTAAAACTCTTTTTCTCTTTTTTCAATATCATAATTAGTTGTCTCTGTTGTCATGATGCATGGAATTTCAACTTCATCAATATCCGTTATTATATCTTTTAAACACATTAAACGATTATAGCCATCCGATACTTCTAATGTTGACTGAATGTATATTGGTTCTTTTAAACCATACTCTAAAATAAGTCTTTTCAAATACTGATTAAGTTTTGGTTTATCTTTAGGCATATTTAAATATTTAAACTTAATCCAAACAACTCTATCCCTAACCTCTTCAAAGATATTATCTATCGATAAAAATTTTGACTTCATTTATGTCCTGTTAGTTGTAATGTATATCTATAACCTTTACCTATGTTAGCTGCCATATGTTCTACATCTCCAATCCACCATGCATAAGTTCCTGCTTTGTAATCCATGATTGGATTACCATCTACCTCAAAGTAATGTCCACTTCTCCAATCTTCCATAAACAACAAAACTCTCTCTACTTGGTCTAATGTAATATTAAACATCTCTGTATATTGTTTGTAGATATCACCATGTAATGGAAGTATACATCCTGTTTCCATTCTGTAATAATTAACACCAACGTCTTTCCAACCAAAATCTTTTTCTAACCACTCCACTATCTTAGGACTCCACGTTGGATGTTTTTCTCCATGCTTACACATTTGACCTGTGTATAAATATTCTGGATGAACATAACCCTCTTCTCTCCAAACATCCACTTTGTCTTGGTCGTTGAATGGTTCTTTAATATAATTTAAATCTTTATATTGTTCATCCCAAAATGGTTTTATTTTTCCTACTTTCCATTTAGTCATCGTATAATCTCGTGTGTGTATACTCATCCGTTTCGTAGATACTTCTATGTGGTGGATCGTTTTCATCATAATCACTTGAACTCACATAGTAAAATATTCGTAATGCAGTTCTTACTTGATTCTTTGGTGCTGATACTTTTCTGACAGAATGATAAGGCCATTTTGGTTTATTTTCGAACATAACAAATCTGTTGAACATTGGTGCTACCTCATCAATAAGTTCACCCTCTCTATTCCAATAGTATTGTTGATGCCCACCCCAAGACTCTTTCCAATCAGGATTCAAAAATAAAAAACACGTGAGTTTTCTATGTAATCGTAATCTATCATTCCAATTAAAATCATAATGTATTTTCAAATCAGAACCTTTTCTGAATCTACTAAAACCTGCTCCAACCAAGTGAGGGTCGGGCATCAAACCTACAATACCTGTAAGTTGTTCTAACTCTAAAAGAAACTCACCACTATGAAACAAATCATATGTAGTTTTGTGTGCTACCTTAGAATAAAACAAATCATTATATTCTTCCATAGCAGAACCAGCTCTACTGAATAATGTCCATCCACCTCTTGGTGCATTCAAACATTCATCATGTAATTCTAAACAAGTTTTTTCATCTAAGAAATTATCTACATAGATAAATGGAACTTCGGATTCATCCCATTGTCTTTTTTTATAAATCAACTATTTTAACCTCATAACCATTATTTTTTCTTCCCCACCATATAACTTCTTTTGACCATGCATGAATATCATTATCATAATTTTTATGTTCAAATGTATATTCGTAACCACCATTTTTTACTTTAGCACCTTTTAACACATCGTTAAGATTGAAGTTAAACTTTTCTTTATGTGGATATTGTTTTTCTGGTGTGGATACTTTACTTCTCTGAAAACTTATTATGTCATCCAACATATGTTCGTCAACGTCTGAATACTCCTCCAACACAAAATCTTTTATTTCTTTGTAAAAAGAATCTTCATTATTAATTAGTTCAATATTTGTTGCTTCTTGAAAATCCCAATATATTTCTCCAGTCTTATCTTTTACTTGTCTTCCCCAACACTGTTTTTTATCTAAGATAAGATAGAGTGCTTCTTTTGTCTCAACATATTCTCTACCTAAAAATGTATCTTTATTGTTCTTAGTATACTCATATAACTTATCGTAAAAATCACTACGTTTAATATCGTATATTCTATATAGTAACATAGCCATAAAACTTGTGACACCAAGATACTCAGCAAAAGAAATATACCACTTAAACAAACTTGCTTCTACGTAATCATCTAATGGCATTGAATCACTACCAACCACCATCATCTCACTTTCACTAAGTAAGTCATCAGCATTTTCGTGATGAAAGAATGCAGGTGCTGTTTCTACTAACCTAATACCATACTTTTCTATATACTCTGGATCGAAAAATGGTGTATTAGGTAATGCAGTCATCGGATGAATATCAACGTAGTCTGTAAATTCCATATCCAAAATTTCATAAATACCATCCTTGAAACTTTGTAAAGTTTCTTCTGGTAATCCTAATATTAATTCTATGTAACTTTTTAGATTTTTATCTTTGTATAAATCTACAAATTCTTTTAATTTATTATTATCAACATTTTTTCTTTTTACTGCTTTCAACACGTCAGGATTTAATGTTTGTAATGCTATGGTAATTCCTTTAAGTAACTTGTTGTCTGTTAAAATTCTAGCTAACTCTATAACTTTGTCTGCTCTTGACTTTGCCCAATCAACCATCATCATGTCAGGATATCCTGTTTCTCTTTTTAGTTTAGTCATATACTTTACTTGGTCGAGGTGTTGAGGAAACAAACCATAGTTTGAATCTGCATTGTAAAAGAATAATATTTTATTTTTTGAAATCCAATCTAATTCTGCAAAGACTTTCTCATTTGATTGTTTTTCAATCTTCTGAAAATACTTATCACCTATTTCACAAAACGTGCATTGATACGGACAACCACGAACACTTTCAAGTGCTGCTTCAAATGTATCATTCGGATTGTCAAGAAGTATCTTATCAAACAAACCATCTAAGTAAGGACTTGGCATAGAATCCAAATCTTTAATTCTTTGCCTATCCATCGTTACAAAATCTTTTGTAGATATTCCCTCTACATTTTTATAGTTAGGTTTATCTTCTAATAATTCTAAAAGAATATTTTCAAAAGTTAGTTCACCCTCACCATTAACAACTATATCAATGTAATCGTGTTCTTCAAAAAAATTGTTTAACCTGTTTTTATTTGGATTACCCAAACCACCGAACACAACTTTACATTTTGGATATTTTTCTTTAATCTCTTTAGCTAACTTATGATTTAATTGACTGTTCCATACAAAGTTTGAAAAACCAATGATGTCGGGATTATCTACTTGTTTGATAATATCTTCTGCATTTTCTCTTTTGTAGAACCAAGCCTTTAGGTCGTAATTATCTGTAATAGTTTTGTTCAGTCTACAATGAGACCATATCAACCCTGTGCTGTATGGTAGTTTTATTTGACCACCAAAATTATCACTTAACTCAAATAAATATAAGTTTTTAATCGTTGTCTCCTATACGAATTACTCTACATCCATCTACATCTGGTATGTATCTCCATGGATCTATAATTATCGAATCACCATCAAAAGGAAAGTTTACAAAGTCTTCATGTTTAGTTCCAATAACATAAACTTGTGAAAGTTCATCATATTCTGACATATCCTGCCAATCACTAAATGGTTTATCAATGTATGGGTCATACATAACAACTGATAATCTTCTCTCTTGTAAAATATTATAAAGTAATTTAGACGGACTACCTGTTTCAATATTAGTTTGTGGTTTGAATGATTTACCAAGTATTGTTATTGGTGTATTCTTTCCTAACTTGAGTGCTTCTTTTTCAATCAAGTCTGCTAACCACTCAGTTTGTATCTCCCTTTGTTTCATGATATTATCAAACCAATTAAAACTCAATCCAAGTTCATCACTTAACCAACTAAGTGCTATGTTATCTCGTGGATGACAACCACCACCATCTCCCATACCACCACTTAAATACTTGTCTGAGATAATACGTTTGTTACACATCTTTAGTGCATTCATTACCTCATCAACATTTGTGTTTGGTAGGTGATGACACATCTCCATAAGTGTATTTACATATGCTATCTTAGTTCCGATAAAAGTATTGTAGGCTACCTTTATCAATTCTGCATTCTCAATTGTAGTCTCATAAAATGGTGCATGATTTATTGTTCTGTAAAACTTCTTGGCTTTTTTAGCAGCCTCTTCATCATCTACACCGAACAAGATAATCTCAGGTCGTAGGAAGTCTTCGATTGTTGTTCCCATAGCTATGAAGAATGGATTGTAACATAGTTTAGTATACTCACTAAGTAAAGGTTTGATATGCTTTCTTACTGTGCCAGGTAATACAGTTGATATAACAACTACAGTCATTTCTTTTTTTTGTTGAAACAATTCATTGTCAAGTTCAGTCAAACCATCAATCAGATAACTATAATCGAAATCTTCTCTTTCATCAGGTATTCTTGTTGAACCCTCAAATTTTGCACCATGTGGTGTCTGTATTGGAACAAAGATAATATCTGAATGTTCTACGACTTCCTTAACACTCTTGATTTCGATATTACTATTGTCAAGATACTTCTGTGCTCCTGCTTCCTTGTAAGTCAACTTCTTTGTATCAAGTATTTTCTTCACATCAGGTGAAGGATCGTAACCGACTACTTTATGACCTTTTCCCTCTATTGCTAAAGCACAAGGTAAACCTAATTTACCCATACCCATAAATCCTACGTTCATGATTTTTTCTCCATTACTTGTTGTAAATAAATATTCATAATAAAACCTTTATTTGATTAAGCACTTCATCAATTGGATTTTTTAAATTCATCAATACTTTTCTATTGTGAATACATTTTTCCTCAACACTCTCACAAATCTTGTGCAATTCTTTTATATCCATAGTATACAATTTTTCAAAATCTTTTATAAAAGTTTCATATCTTAATCTTACATCTGCACCTATTAGGCTTTCATAATAATCGTGATGCGTCTTTGAAGCACCATGTGGTTTCATAGCTCTTAAATAATCATAACTCTCATCAAACAATTCAGGAAAAGTTTCAAATCCCCAATCTCTTAGTTTACTTAATATTCCTACTCTTTTAACTGAGGTATCTACTGCTGGACAAAATATAGTAAATGGGTGTCCATGATACAAAGCCTTGACTGTTTTTTCTGAAGCGTAAATTCCGTCGGATGTTTCTGGTATGACAGAGAAGTAACTGTCTTCATGATAAGAACCTAAATTATCTAATTCTGGACCTGATTCACAATCTATAATTCTTTGCTCTGAAGCATAAGAAGGAAGTCTAACTTCTAAACCAAAATCATTTCGATTATCTATCCAACTATCTGGTAGTATAACTTTTTCTTTTATGTAAGAAATATATCCAGTATTTATCATACTTTTGTTTTTTTCAAAGTAATTCCAAAGTAAATCTCTAAACCAATTTTGACGACCCATTAAACAAATAAAATGTTTAGTTGGTAATTGTTGTCTGTCTTTATATCTTACTATCTCATATGGATATCTTATTCTTTTATATTGTTTTGCATTACCATACATGAGAAATGGAAAACAAATCACATTAATTTTAGTTTTGTATTTTGATTGTTCTTCAAACCACTTATCATATCTTTCACTTATACTGATATCATTATTGAAATAAATTATCTTTTCTTCAGAAATTCCTGCTTGTTCACAATGCTCATGTATTTTTTCATGATGTTTATAGGGTTGCCAATAACCCTCTATATCTTCCATAATGTAGATAAATTTTTTATTTTCATGTTTGACTAATTCATGTGTCTTTTTAAATACATCAACGTTGAAAGATTCAGTTAGTTCACCATCATATACAATTCTTGGATATTGGATTCCATAGTAATCAAGATTTTTACGAAGTCTACTTGGTAAACCTGCTGCTGAAAAATACCAGTCTTTTTCGAATCCATATGTATCGTATAGATATTGTAAATAGTTTTCTCTATCCATTTACATACCAATCAATAGTTTTTCGAATACCATCATCTAAGGACGTTGTTGGTGTAAATCCATAATCATTAGCTCTCTTCATACTCATCAATCTTTTCATATCACCATTTGGTTTTGTTGTATCATACTCAACTTCTTTATCAAAATATTTTCCGATTGTATTTGCAATATCTGAAATCTTAACTCCCTTACCACTACCAAGATTTACAGTATCATTAACTTTGTTCTCAACCATATGTAACATACCTTTTGCAACATCTTCACAATAGATAAAATCTCTTGTAGGTGAACCATCTCCCCAAACATTTATTACGTCATCCTCACAACCTTTTTTAATTAGCGATGGTATTACCATAGAGTTTTTACCAAAGTTGTCATTCGGTCCGTAGATGTTTGCAGGTCTTACAATGGATATATTATCATAACCATGTGTTGCTCTAATCGCATAACAACCTAACTCACCCATTCGTTTTATGTAGCCAGGTATTTTATCATTCTCACTTGGAACTTTATGCCAAACCTTATCTTCCTCATACACTTCCATCGGTGGATAAACACCTATAGAACTTGTGTAGAGAAACCACTCTGGTTTGTATTTACCAACTGCTTCAATTATGTTTGCATCAAATTGTAACATCGGTAGGTAATCTGCAGGTCTTTCTTTTGCTGTCTGTGGTGAACCTTTCTTTCCTGCTAAATGATATATGTGGTCGTAATCTTTGATTATTTCTGTATTAGATTTGATAGTCATGTCGGTTTCAATATCCACACCTTTAATCAAGAAGTATGTTTTAGAACGAGCAAGAGCTTTCATAAGAGCAGTTCCCACCATTCCATTTGCACCTATAACAAGTGCACTTTTATTTTTCATTATAGTAGTCTCCATACTCTACCAATAAAGTTGACCTATCTCCGTTGTAAGCACTTTGGAACTCTGTAAATATATTGTCAGGCTCTTCCAACAACACCACGTCTACTTCGTGTAACATCGACTTGAAACTCATGGTGTAATCTTGTGTATGTTGAACACCACCATCAAGTGGATTAGTAGAACCTATAGAAGTTCTCATAATTACTTTTGGTTTGAATGTTCCCTCTGTCATTGTCTGCATCTTGTCAAGATGATTTACTAAGCTATCCATACACCTCAACATGAAATCAAATCGTGGGAAACAACAAATAGGAACAATACCATTCAATGCCATACCTGTAGACATTCCCATTTGAACTTCTTCAAATACAGGAACTTCAATACGTTTTTCCTCATCTATATCTTTTAGTGTGTTGTAAATAGCGTTACCACTGTGTAATACAGATTGCCCTATGAAAATGGTATCGTCTTTATCAGCTAACCATTCCATACTTCTTATTAGTTCGTCTTTATACTTCATTAGAATAACACCCAATTTCCTGTTCCATGATGTGGATAAGTCCTTTCATACTCATAATGATAAACATCAGCAGGTGGTGTTTGTTTACCACCCCAAGTTTCTTCTGTAGGCGTGTTGGTGGATAAACCATTATCTTCAACTACAAATTGTAAAGGTAAATCAAAGTTACGACTGTACTTATAACATTCATAAAAGATACCACTTTCAAATGTCATGTCTCCAACAAAACACCACACCTTATTCTCTTCACCTTTCATCTTGATTGACATAGCAGTTCCAAGAGCTATCGGTATAATACCACCAACAATAGACGATGAATAGAACTTAGGTTTATCTGAGTATACGCTCATACTCTTACCACGAACAATCAAGTCTTTCAAAAACTCTTTATCAACTCCATGTAATAATGCGTGATAATGATTTCTCCAACTACTAAATACCCAATCATCTTTATCTACATTTTTGAATATCTCAATAAGCTGTTCTTCATTACCACCACTCAAATGAACAGGTGCTTTTATCTTACCATCTTCATATATTTTTTTTATATCTTCTTCAAAACTTATTAGTTCTTTTTTATCCATTTTAGAACTACCTCCTCTGCGAATTTTTTATGTGCTATATCTGATGGGTGTTGGTCTAACCAACTTCCGTTATCATCTTTTCTATCTCCTGTAACATAACAATCTGCTTCATTGTCAAAATAGTCTTGACTCCACTCAGTAATACCACCCGTTGATGATTTACTTCCTCTATGAAACCACCACTTTTTCCAATCAATCAT
>Ga0209232_1000951_pt1 | contig 16503 bp, 17 predicted proteins | sample ETNvirenome_2_60_FD_184066 | JGI IMG/M metagenome (GOLD analysis project Ga0209232, IMG submission 184066) | Marine viral communities from the Pacific Ocean - ETNP_2_60 (SPAdes) (version 2) | ecosystem: Environmental > Aquatic > Marine > Oceanic | place: Pacific Ocean | collected 2013-06-22
CAGCAGCCCACTTGTTACTGAAGATCAGATCCTCATCAGACGCCACTAGAGCCGCCAGGAAGCTGTCCCCGGCGCCACAGGTGTCAACAGCCGTTACCGCCGATGCAGGCGCGCTGAGGACTCCTGCAGACGTTTGTATTATACTACCGGCTGAGCCCAGGGTTACACATACTCGGGCATCCAGAATTTTTGACAGCTTAACAACCTCATCTGTAGTGGGTTTAAATCCCTGACTCACGGTGGCTGCCTCAGAAGCGTTTAAACAAATTAAGTTTGCTCCTCTAAAGAAGTGATATCGGCTGCTGTGATCCGACACTTGGGAAGCTGCATAGACAGCTAGGCCCATGGAGCGAAGCGTAGTAATAATATTCTGGGTATCTTCTTCATTATCAAATAAGCCGCCGCGATAGTCAATCAGCATAGCAACGTCAAAATTGGGAGCAATTGCATAGATACTGTTTTTCACAACAGAACTGTCTTGATATTTTGTTCCTTGATTAATCTGAAGGTACTTATATGACTGGTCACCTCTGGATATCCAGTACCTGGACTTAACAACATTTTGTCCTGAAAATCTTAGTGGCTTTAGCGTCAGTAGGGGATCTTCCCACGTTTCATAATGTATGGCAAAACTATCTTCAGCAACTGGTGTGGCATAGGTCACTCGGGTTCCAAGAGCCAGTAAGTTGTTTACTACATTAGAGGCGCCTCCAAAACAGAATTCTTCTCTCTGTAGGGACGCTTTTAGGGTTGGAGTTTCTAACGACAGGCCAAGTGCGTCACAGAAGATCTCATGGTCAAGGATGGAGTCTCCTATAACTAAGACATTTCTATTCTTCATCTTTTTCCCAAGTAGACATGGAGTGAATCTTCTTGAGAGTACCAGTTGTGGAGCGATCTTTTAGCAGAGGGAAAATCTTAATGTTAATATTTTCTGGGACCTCATCCCTAATTCGCACCTCGTCTTCGGTCCACTCGCCGCCTTTAACTAGAATATTTGGCTGGACCTTCTGTGTGATGTCTTGAGTCTCTGTGTCATCAAATATGACAACTTCGTCCACACACGTTAGGGAAAGAAGAATTTTCTTCCGATCTTCCTCGCTGTTAACTGGTCGGTCATCGCCTTTTAATTCTTTAACACTGCGGTCTGAATTAATTGCCACAACCAAGTGGTCGCCTAGGCTTTTGGAAAACTTCAACAATTCTAGATGACCTGTGTGCAGAATATCAAAGACTCCGTTTGTCATCACCAAAGTATTGTTCTGGGAACTAGACAACTTCTCAACGCGCTTAACATGACGACCTTCGCCAAATTCGGTGTTTAACCACAAGTCTAAAATCTCTATGTTCTCTTCTTCCGAAGTGGTCCAGCTTCCTAGGCAAAGAACGTTAGAATCGTTATGTTCCCGGCATTTTGGTGCCGTCATGACATTGTGCACCAGGGCTGCTCTGATTTTTTCAAACCTGTTGGCGGCGATACTCATACCAACACCGGTGCCACAAACAAGGACTCCACAATCAGCATCACCATTTTCAATTATTGTACACAGCAGATTAGCATAATCAACATAGTCCACCTTAGCTTCATCGGTGAATGGGCCCAGATTGATGCATCGGTGACCCTGTGCGTTCAGGTGCTTGATCAAGCGCTGCTTAGTGGCTACCCCGTTGTGGTCCGAGGCTATTAGAATGAGTTTTTCCATCAGGTCCTCAGTTAATAAAATTATACTTCTTAAGGGCTAGCTTTTCCATCCAGCCCCAATTATCCTCGTATGACCTGTCTCCCACGTTGCGAGAATAGATGTTGGGCACACAAGACATGTTCAGCTTTTCAAAAATGTAGAATGTAGAAGTAGATACCGTGTCAATTTGCTCTGCACGCTCAAAGATATCAATCCAATCAAAAACATCATAACCATTTAGAATTGTCATCTGAACTCTTTTCAGGTGACTGGGGGTTTCTATATTCTTTTGTAGATGCTCTTCCCAGGTGGGCGGGGTGCCGAACCGGTTGTTGACCAAATGAATCTTATCATTCGCAGAAATGCCCAATAGGTCATGGAGTTGCTGCTCTTTTTCTTTATTTCGGTTTATTGTAAAGTACGTTTGCCAGTCGTCATAATCTATACCACACATACCAAATTTTGATAACATGTTAGATTCATCATGACCAAAAGTCTTTCTCATTTCTACCCCAAAGTCTGAAAATATTCCCCTTCTTAAGGGCACATATAGTAGGTCATCTACCTCGGTAACGTTAGAGATCTGTGTCCTCTTAAGTTTTTCGTACTGCATCTTGAGATCATAGGTGTCATGCACGCATGGGAATTCTATACCAGGGTGAACCGTGATATTCTTTGCGAGATTGCGATAAATTGGCTCCACTGGCCATACGACCCGATACCCTTGCGATGCATAGTGGGTACCCATCTTAGTGGACATCAGAATATCGCCTAGTCCGCAACTCTGTTCAATTAAGCAAGTTTTCATTATATTTTACCCTCATCAATCAGTTGCTGTAGAAATGGGAAGATATTGTATTTTGTATAATAATCTTCCTTTGCTTGAAGCACATGAGGAAGGCGCGCTTCATAATCATCGTTTTCGTAAACGTCACGGATCTGCTCAACTGTCTGCTCTATCGGCCCAGTAAAGTCCAGCCCAATGAATGACTCTGGTGAGTATATATCCGCAACGTTGGGAGCACCATAATATAATGGAACTGTATTGCACACTGTAAGGTCAAAGAATTTCTCTGTCAGATAGTTCTTCTGCCGGCAGTTTTCTATCGCAATTGAGTACTGATAGTCTACTAGCGCGTCGGACTTATTGTATGGAGCACCCTTGTATCGCGGATCAGATACATTCCAGTTGCGGCCATAAAAGTCTATGTCCATATCTGTTTTGAGTAGAGCTGGGAACAAGCTCAACCGTTCCTTTTCAAGTGGCTTGCCGCCGTAATTAGAAACAACGATACTCATTCGTCGCGATTTGGGGAAACCACCATTCAAGTAGAAGTGGTACCAATCGGTAGATTGTGTAAGCATAAAGAGCGGAAGCTCAATGATATTGTCACTAGGGAACATACTAGCTTCTTGTGCCACCACGTATTTGCAATATTCATGTAGGTCTCTCTGCCAATTAGTAGACCACTCTGGCTCCAACAGAAAGCCAATGGTTTTCTCTTTGTCTTTGAAAACAGACATATCGTTACCTCGGAAACCCCCAAGAACAATAAGGTACTCATAATCATCCTTAGACAGCTGAAACCTATTGTTATCAGGCCAGTTTCTAAAGCAGCGCATTCCCACATTAGGGTCATATACTTCAGGCCAATTGGCAATAATCCAAATTTTTGTTTTTTTCATGTTAATAGTTATCTCTCAGAGTGGACTTTAAGCCTACAAGGCTACCGTCACCCACAGCCAACACGCTACCATGGGCTGTAATTGCTTTGCCCCAATACACATTGAAGTCTAGTTCTTTAAACCGATCATTAAGCTCCCAGTCCATTGGTTGCGTAATTCTTCTAGTTGCTAGATTTGCATGCAGTCTCTCAACGGAACCCTTCTTATACAATACAGTACAGAGTCCATTCGTGGCTGGATGCTCTTTCTTGACAAAGATATCTCGGTTGTCGCCAACTCTCATTGCAGCTTCGCCCATGAAGATGCAATCAAAGTCAATATTTTCTGTTCCACAGCGGGTCAAGACCTTGTCTATATAAGTCACAGGGTCTTCCTTAAAGATGACGTCATCTTCTAAAACCAAGAAATATTCCCCGGGCTCTTCGCTTGCGATTTTCTTAAAAACCTCTTTAAACTTGAGTGATAAAGAGATTTCTCCGGGCTTCATCGCCCTGTTGTGTCGTTTTCTAAATGCCGCCATATCAAAATTATTATCAATATTTTGAGGGGACACTACCTCCTGGTCAAACGGCTCCATAAATTCTACCGGGGTGTTTGGAAACCACTTACTTAATTGGTCCTCCATATGGATTCTGCGGCTGATTAACTTAGTATAATGGATAATAAATATCTTACTCACGTAATTCTGGGTGGTCACGGATGGCCTCCTTCCAGCTGCTTATCTTCATCATGCTTAAATCATATAATTCATTTTTTACTTTATCATAGAATTCCATAAGCTTATTATAGTCCAATTCATCCCAACTGTTAACATAATAGATCGGGAGATCGGAGAAAGAATTCATATGTATGCTACTCTTAACAATAGGTACAGTTCGTAAATAAAGGGCTTCCCAGGTCCTGTGGCAATCTACTCCGTTTCCCCGAGGGGAGATGGCAAATTTGTGAGCAGCCAGATCAAAGTAAAACTGCGACATTGGCACATTCTTCGTGCTTGTCACCCACTTTTGATCTGTAAACATATCCCAAACTTTCTGTCGCTCTTCCGGATACGTGTTAATATTAAAATTCATATAGACATCCCCAGTCTTGGGAATATTTAAGGAATTGACACGATCTATCAACTGTGCTTTCTGCAAGGCCCCGGGAACCTCAGATGAATATGCTCCATATTGAGCCATTGGAGTCCTTCTGAGAATCATATTCTCTAAGCCAATGGGTATGCCATGAATAGCTGGTGAATCATAATCTTTGTTTTGGGCTAGCCATACCTTGGTCCTGGGTCGCCAGGACATAACCCTATCTTCATTTACATGAAAGTCGCTGTTGTGAGTTACAAACACTTTGTGTTCCTCACCGCGAAAAGATGGCAAGTAATCAGTCTTACAAAACGTGGCGCCAACCTCCTCACAGATGTCTATAAAGCGATTACCAGTAATATACTCGTCAAAACCAATTTGGTGTTCTAGAAATTTTTCCATTACATTAAACTCACAAATTTTTCTTTATATTCAATAAATTCTTGTACTTGATTTGGAGGGAATATCCGAGACATGATAGTAACTGTGTCCTCCCACACCTGCCCAACATATGGATCTCGGTGTAAGTGCACATCAATAATCTTAGTACTCATACACTCATTAAACGTGGGCTCCCAGGCGCCTCGGTCAATACGTCCATTGCGGATTCCATATTTGTTACCGCCGCGCTCAAGCATCTGGCACCGATCAGGATAATACTCACTGTCAAATACACTCCGAGTCAGGATCCATTCGTCCAAATTCCAGCCCGTGTCCCAATCAGCGGTTGGAGATAAATATTTCTCAAAGCACAAGCGCACGTTCTCTTGGACAGATACATCCTGTATTCCAATTACCTCTTTCCAGACGGAGGCCTTCATCCCAATATTGCCGATTTTTAGTCTTGTGTAATTCAATTCATCAGGATCGTAAATATGAATATCTTTAAGCGGACTCTGTTGATTAAACCACATGTAATCAATTACAAATTTATCCATATCGTCAGTTAGAAGATAATCATCATCATTAAAAGCGGGGTCTGCCGCAGCGTAAAGTCTACAGATCTGTGCTATGTTGCAGGTACGGTATCCCTCCATAGGGTCTAAGATTCTTATTTGTCCGCCAACTTTTTCTGTTGCATCAAAAACCAGCTTTCGTAAATCTGGTGAGATATTATCTTCTACCAAGTACACAACGGGTTGATAGTCAATCTCTTTCCAGAACGCACAGGTCATCGGCACAAAGAATAAGTAATCTGGATTTGAATCCACCGATAAGATAGAATGTTTCTTATTAATCATTTTTTAAGTTGTTTAACTCCCAAGGGGCAGCTGCCATTGGTTAGGCATTTGCCTGATTTTAGCTCAAACTCCCAGCCATGTAGCGAACATACAAGGTGTCCGGATTCGTTAACATACCCCGACCTTTTCAGATCCGCCAACATATGGGGGCAGTATCGTTGAACTTCGTATTTTTGTTCATTATACTCCAATTCGTAGGTTTCATTAAGAAGATCTTTACGTTCGGCGTATATCTTCTCCGAGGTTAACAGGCGTTTTATGTCAAAATTCTTTAATAAAGTGAATAAAATCTCATTATATACGTCGGGGTCGCGACGGCATTTGAAATTGGTTCCAAGAAAGAATCGTTCAAAGTCTATATAACGTGATTTGAACAACTCACACATCGCATCGGGGCACAGAGTAAACTCATAATTTATAGTCTGGTTAGAGAAAGTTGTTATTGTTCCTTCCGAGAAGTTTACGACTACCTTCTCCACTCCATTGAAATCAAACAAAACATTAAAAGTCAGTTGTGGCACATACAGTTGTGATGTTTTACAAACGTTGCTAACATGTTTTTTGAACTTTTGCACCATTGTTTTATGTTCCTCAGTCGTATGGCTGGGAACAGGGTGCTCATCTTGTACTTGTTGAGCATATTTTGCGACATACTCTGTTAGCTTCGTGTACACCAAGTTGTATTTTTCTTGGTCAATCTTAGTTTGAATGGTTTCGCCCAATATAATAGTGTCGCCAGGGGTTAGAGCTTGAGCTTCTACACCCTCATCTCTCATTATAAGAGCGGCATCATCAGCTAATATGAATGGATTCGCCTCATCTCTGCGAGTCTCGTTCCAGTGATGTAAAGATCGGTCGCGAAAAAACGGTGGACCTGCGTTGGGGATAGTCAATTTTGCGTTGACTGTTTTAGCATATTTTATTGCACGACGAACGGCATTGTGCCTTTTTTGAATGCACTTGTCTCGTAGGTCTTGATCATCGTAATCATAAGCACAAGGCCACCATATGGCACTGGTGGCCTGTAGCATTAATATATCAACGTCCCCAATACACTCTTCAATTACACCAAAGTCTAAATGGCAATCATTAAGGTTGAGAATCTTGTGATCACCAGTATCTAATAGCATACATGAGTCCTGATCCATGTATCCGTCGTCTTCTACGATCTTGACTTTAACGCCTTTAAAAATCTCTGTCTTGTCCCGAGTTAATTCTCTTACATCAGTAAACCCCATCTTACTGAGGGTGGTGCGCAAGATTGGGTCCTTAAACTCAGGTATCACAAATACTGTAGATCTATCAACCTGCTCTAGGACCCACGGATCTAGATGGTCCTCATGCGCATGGGATATATAAATGAAGTCCAAATTACTGAGTAGGCTTGCATCCCAAAGGTCTCTATTGGTGGGAAATGGCAGCCATTGAGAAAAAAATGCACCCGATGGCCCAAACCATGGATCGCAAATACAGCGAAAGTTGTCGCCCTCTATAAGCCAACCGGCGTGGCCCAGGTACTCAAGATTAAGTGTTGACATTCAGAAACCTAAACTTACCAAACTTAGATTCGCGGGGAGATAAAACTATCTTATCAGGATCGGGACGGAAAGAGTTGTCAAACTCATAAATGGTTTGCCAGTCTCCATATTTGAGCGTCATCTCATGGTCGTAAAACTGATGTCTATTGTGTTTATGGATCAGAACTGATAATACTGACTGATCCTGCCTGTGTTCTTTACATGGAGTCCCGGGGCCATCTGGCTGTCTCACTGTGGTATCAGGGAGCGCAGCGAGGGGATTCATCATATAGTCATACATTTCGGACACAAAATTAACATTATCTGAATTCTTCTTATACACTTGAAAACCTGCCCAATACTGCGGCATAATCTCCGCTCCGGGCGCATTCATAATACGAAAACACTCTTTAGTGGTCCAAGACTCATTAAGCAATCCAGGGTGATTATAACTCATAAATAAAGATTCGTCAATCAGATCCTGCTGAAGTGTATCTGTAGGTCTGATAAAACAGTTCGCAGAGTCTGAATAAATCATGTCCGTTGTTTGATTCAACAGACAATCGTTTATGGCGTATACTTTATAGAAGAAGGCCCTAGGCGACAAGGCATGATCACAAACAGGCATTACCTCTATCGGTATAACCTGATTCGGGAACAGTTTGTCAAATACTTGCAGTTCCGACTTTTCGGTATTAAAGTAATAAAGATAGACTTTTTTATCAAACGAATTGATCTTATAACTCTGTATAAGATTAAGCGCTTGGGGTATGAACCGCTGACTTATGACGGTGCACAGATCCATCTAATATTCTTTTAGACGCGAGCGAGTTGCTGTTGGTAAATTCCCATGTAGTTTTGGAAAATCTCCCGCTCGTGCTCCTTCTTCCAAGAATCATGCTCTGGGTTTGTGGACATCCCGGTGGGGTTAAAGTAGTAAACCCCAAGAACCTCGGGATGCTTCTTGAAGACCGCTCCACCAAAGGCGCAGCGAAGCCAGAAATCCCAGTCACCAGCAGATTTGTAGTATTGGTTAAAGTACCCAAACTTATCATGCAGGGCGCGCTTCCACATTGGATTATTGTGTGGAAGATTGCTACGTAGCATGGCAGCCTTTGAGAATTCCTCAAAGCTGTACTTCTGAGTCTGAGCTGGGTCTACATCTTCAAACATGATGTTTGGCTCATGACAGATATAGGAGTCATTGTAGGCGAGGTCAACCTCTGGGTTTCCGAACAACAATTTAGCTTGCTGTTCTAAACCATTCTTAGCGCGGCGATCGTCGCAATTGACATTAGTCACATACTCTCCAGTTGCCATTTGGATTCCCATGTTCCATGTATCGTAGATACCTGGGTCTTCCTCCAGCCTCTTATAGATAATGTTGTCTGGGTACTTCTCAACATACTTTAGAATTACTTCCTCTTCTACATCGTGACCCTCTTCATTTGCATTAAGGATAATCCACTCACACTTGTCCTCAAAAACTGTCTGTCGCGTGATGTCTTCCATCAGCTGTTCAATGTAATCGTCGGCCCGGTACACCGAGGTGACCAAGGAGATTTTTGGCAGATCATTCTTATCAATGGTAACGATTGGACCATCATTGACAATCTCAGCGAATTGCTTGTACATCTTTTCTTCTGTAAAGTTTTCAATGATGTGGTTTTTCAGGGTCTCTGCTTCTTTGCGATAATGTGTTTCCTTCTCCAAACACTCGTTTAGGGCGCGTTTAAAGGAGCTTTCCTTGGCGTACGCCCACTTTGCGTCCTCTACAATCACTCCGGCCCAGACTGCTCCCTTCTGTACATCTTTAACGTCGTAATCAACTCTGATAATACGCGGAACTTGCTTGCCTTTCTTATTTGGCTTGCAGATAAAGTCCATCTGTCCAGACCATGCCATCGTAATCAAGGGGAGCCCATTATAAGCTGCCTCAAACAGTGGCAGTCCGTATCCTTCGCCGTGGCCAATATTAATCAAAGCCTTCATCGTTGGATGCTGATATAGCCATGTTAGGTTTCCAGCGCTAATGGTACCGTGGATTAAGTACACTGAGCATTTCTTGTCCTCGTACTCCTTTAAGATATTCTCAAGTCTGCGTTGAGTTACCTCTCGGTCCATAACACTGTCAGACGCCGTGTTCGTCTTTAGTACTAGACCAGCATCCTCATCATCTTTAAAGTTTTCAACAAACCACCTAATGGTGTTATCAAGATTCTTACGAGGGCCCCATTGCGAAACCGCCAAGAAGTTCTTGTTAGTTTTAAACTCTACATTTAATGGGGCTGCTTTGTGCTCAAGGACAGGATAATTGACAACCTCACAGGGTTTTTCAAGTCCCCAATTAGGTATTGGTACGCCATTCTGGTCCTGAACATTATACTTAGTCTGCTCAAAAACTTTCTTTGAGTGACCCGAGACAACTATCAGCTTGTTAATACTTTGGTTGGTTTTCTCAATCCACTCTGGTGCTACTTTATTGGTCTCAATCCCGGCGGTGTAACCAATATTCACAGGAGCAATATCCTCAAATTCATTAGGGACAGTTACCTGAACTGAAACATCAAAGTCACCACCCTGCTTAATAAACATATTTGTCTTCAATAAATTCTCATGAATATAAGAAACTTCAGGAGTTCTCTCACACACCTGACCGGTGTGTCCCCACGGAATGTTAACCAGATAGATATCAAACATATCCGGGTGCGCTTTTAGCGAGCGTAAGGCAAAGCGAGCTTGCTCACCATAGCCAGATCGGGATAACAAAGGACCCCTTATAAGTACTTTCTTTGACATTAATATACCTTCATTTCATAGGACTGATAGCCCTGACGGTCTTCGTGAGACCCTAGTTCGTCGTGCAACCGGGTAAAAAGATTGTCCCAAGTTTCAACAAATTTATCAAAATTAAAACGGTCTTGAGTCCACTCTCGGCCCTTGGCGCCGAGGTCGTTCCTCTGTTCGGGTGTCATCTCATAAATGTCCACTAACGCATTTATAAAGTCTTCCTTGCCGATGCGGTCCTCATAAATGTATGGAACTTGTTGCGACCCAATGATGGCTTTAGCAATTGGTTCTATACCAATACCAAACCAGTTTTCACCATCTGTTACCTGATCTTGCAGACCGCCAGTCATGGTGACAACAATTGGGGTACCACTAGATAATGACTCCAAAGTTGAGAGGCCGAAACCTTCAGCGTCAGAAATGCAAACTGTCACATCAGCCATATTATACATGGCCGCAAGGTCCCCGGGACTTACTTTTTCTTGCGAAAACATCACTTCGCGATTGGTTAGCCCTAGATCGCGAATGATAGCCTCTAGATCCTGACCATGCTCATCTTTAATGTCAGTATGCATAATCAGGCGGGCTTTGTCATGACCTACGCGGTCCAGAAATTCCTTAAACCACCAAATTACTGTTCCTGATTGCTTTCGGCGGGCGTTTCTGCTATTCCAAAAAACAAGAAACTTATCATCTATCTGGTGATCTTTCTTCCACTGTGATACATTTTCTTCGGGAAGAGGCTTAAAAACGTCGGGGTTCACAGCATGAGGGATATATGATGAATCAACCTCCGGGGTTACAGTCTGCACAATGTCGTGGGTTAGCTGTGAAATACAAGCAATGTGGTCGTTAGACCGGTAAAACTTTTTATTGAACTCAGGATATGGATAATTATCCCACACGTGGTAGTATACCATTGGAACTAGTTCCCTAAGTTCGTTCTCTATAGCCCACAGCCAATCGTAGAACCGAGGGTCAGTCATAAACCACAGTATATCTGGTTTTTGTTGGCGGATCATTGAGCGGACCATATTCTGATCTCCGTAGCCGTTTACTGGCCAAATGACCCAATCATCACCCCACTGTTCAGTCTTTTGTGGGTCTAGATTTGGGTGCCTAATTGCACCTCCAAAAGATACAAATTGATACTTACCAGTAGCTAGTAGGCCCTCAATCATATACTTTGTCTGGGTTCCCACTCCGCTGGGAGACAGTGGGTGGTCACTGATCGTAAAGATCTTAATTTTTTCTGACATTCGTGTTCCTATCTGCAGTGTTCTGTTCTGTACAGTGAGCAGCGATATGGCTTCGTGCAATTAAGCTTGTTTTTAATCGTAAAGCCTTTTTTGATATTATAAATTGCTTGGTATAAAACTTTAAGCGCGTTTTCCGTTTTTCTCGGGCCGCTCGTTACTCTAAATATTTCTACACGGTCTTTTTTGGCAGTTCTTTTTAATAATGCAAAGTGAGTTTCAACATTTTCCGGATCAATATTATGCTTCTGACAGAAGAAATGTTTGTAAAGAGTAAGTTGGTATGTGACCATCTTTTCAGCTTTTTTGCGGGAGTCCCAACCCCATGAACATGTCTTCCAATCAAACAGATGATATGTGTCATCTACTTTGACTACAGCATCTACGAAGCCCTTAAAATTATGTCCAAAATTTTCTATTTCTTCGTACAGACTTTCCTCAGAAGAAACTACCTCATATTCACCAAAGTAGCTTTTTAATGCCTCCTCAACCTCAGCTAGTATTTCTGGGCCTGCTGTACGCATTTGCTCTACTCTGGGTCCATCTACATCAACGTTTTTCCCGGCCAGTTCTTGAAGCTCTTTATCAAAGCCAACCTGGAACACTTCTGCCTCATCTATATTTTCGCGCAGGAGTTTCTTTTCGCAAACGTCATGAATGGCTCTACCAAAAGCAGTATATTCATTACCCTCAAAAGCAGATACTTTTTCTATCCAACTTTTCTTATGGTAGTGCGGGCAATGCACCCAGTCTTTTAATTCAGAATAAGATATATGTCTCTTAGGAGTCGGTGTCATCAATAATTTCTTTCACTTTTGCATAAAGTACGGGACTAATGTTTCTAACATACTCTGGGCTTTCAGTATAGTACTTCTCAAACCCGTTTGCAAAATATTCTTGGATTGAGGTGGCGCCATATGGGGAGCAGAACAACCCCATCGTCAACGATAGAAGTGTAGGATACCCCACAGTGTTGGCGAGGAAATTATCAAATTCTGAATTGTACTCTGTATGACCATACACGCGTTCCGGCATTTGCCTATAACCCTCATGCACCAGTAGATGATAGAGCTTTTTGCGTTTTCCGATGAACTCTGATGTCAGTCTATCATCATAGATGAATGATGCGTAGGGATGATCATAGGAATGCGCAAGCTCATGGGCAAAGTTTTCAAACATGTCTTCCACCGTGGGCTCTTGCGCTGTCATGTATATCGCGCCATTTGAGTAGGCGGCGTTTCTGCCGTCCAGGACGGGATCATCGCAAATGTAGCAGACATCAATATATCTTAGCATAGAACTAGGAAAAGTCTCCTGAACCATAGAGCAGAACTCTGATACATCCACATTTGGATCTGTCTCACCAAAAACAAAGACAGGAATGCTGTAGATGTGATATTCTCTACTCTGCATTTTACTTGTTTTCTACAGCTTCAACATCAGTCAAGGCCTGTTCATACCCACGAAGAAAATTCTCCTCCGCAACGGCCATCAAAAAGTCGGGGAACTCTGCAGCAAATACCTCAACAGCCATATCGACTGTTATATCTTCATCGGCGGCGAGGCGTTCCCCGATGTAATTGACCACCAGCTCCTTGAGGCCGGTATCCGAAGTCACCACTCCGGTTCTTACAGTATCTTTATATTCCATTTTATTCTCACAAATTTTCTGCGGCGAAGGAAGCAACTCTTGATCTCTCTCCCTTGAGGAGTGTAACGTGTGCAGCAAGTTCAAAATCCTTAAACTTCTCAACCGCGTGGGTCAATCCGTTTGTCGTAGCGTCTATGTAGACGTTATCAATCTGCTCTACGTCACCAGTCAAAATAATCTTTGTTCCTTCACCAACTCTTGTTATTATAGTCTTTAATTCGTGAGTTGTCAAGTTTTGTGCTTCATCAATGATAATAAAAGCATTTCCGATTGAGCGACCACGAATGTAAGTAATAGCTTCAATCTCTATTGTACCCTTTTCCATGTAAATGTCAAGGGTCATTTTATCATTTCCCATAAGAGTTTGCAAGTTATCTTGAATAGGCATTAACCAGGGAGACATCTTCTCCTCCATGGTTCCAGGCAAAAAGCCAATGTCCTTTCCAAGCGGCTGTACGGGCCGAGAAACGATTATGCGGTTGTATAGGGCCGTGGAGTCGTCCAGGGTCTGTGCAAGCCCTGCAGCGATGGCACAGAGCGTCTTACCGCTACCTGCCTTACCTATGGCGGTAATAACCTCAATGTCTGGATCCATCAGAGCATCTATCAAGAAGGACTGTTCTTTGTTGCGGGGACGGATACCCCAAACACCACGACGGTCTTTGTGCAGCTGTCTAAGCGGTGTGTTCTCATTAACAAATCTTCCGAGTGCTGTCTTTTTCTCGTTTGCATTGGAGATCAACATGACATATTCGTTTGTTCTGAGATTTTTACCCTCAAGATAAACTTCTTTTTTCTCATAGAACTGATCAATGATTTCATCATCAACCAAAACTTCTGAATATCCTTTGAAGATTTCTTCACTGTTGTCAACAATTTGCTGATTTTGAAAATCTTCACAAGCCAGTCCAATTGCATCCGCAATGACTCGCATGTTAATATCACGCGAAACCAGAATGACTTGGCGGTCAGTCTCTCGTGCAACAGCTCTGGCCGTTGCAATGATTAAATGATCTGGAACTTTAATGTCAAGGTCTGTTGGCAGATCATCACGATCAATATCAGCTGCCGAGACAGATTGAAGCATTCCCAATCCTTTTCGGATCCTCACACCCTTCTTAAGGCATCCCTTGACCCGAAGCTCATCCCAAATACGGATAATCTTTCTTGCTTGGGCGCCTACCAGATCTTGGCGCTTCTTGTGTTTATCAATTTCTTCAAATACTTTCAGAGGAACATAAATGTCATTGTTCTTAAAAGCATATACTGCATCTGCGTTTGTTAGGTATACACTAGTATCTAACACATAAATTTTTTTACGGCTCATGGTGACCCTATCTGTAAGGTAAATAGATTGTCTCTGCTAATTGTCCCCCGGTAATCTTGTACGACTACCCTGAACTACCTCAATCCGATCAGGCTTGAGGGACTCTGGGGACTCATTATCAACCATACCAGCATCTTCAACAAGCGTGGAGGAGCTTTGAATTTTTCCTCCGCCAACGCCCCACAATAACTCAATACCCAATTCTTCACAAACATCCATTTCCGGGGTGTTGTCGGTTTTGCGATCACCTCCATTAGCAAAGGAATCAGGGTTAATGCGTCGGAGCGCTTCGCAGACTGTATTATCGGAGTCATCAACATATGTGGTCTCACCAGTAGCTGTGAATCCCTCCAGGATTTCGCAACGCTCCTTAAACGGCATGAAGATATAACCCTTTTTTCTCATGAGCCACTCATCCGAATTTACAATAACAATTACATGGCCCTGGGTAGATGCTTCCTGAATCATCCTTAAGTGTCCAATATGGACTGGATCAAACCCTCCCGAAACACAGACTGTCTTCTTATTCGTCATCAAATACTCCACCGGTTTCGGTTTCGGTATCACCTTCAGTGTTTAAGAAGTTGCGATGTACAGCACCGATAGCATCTTCAGCCTCAGCTAAACGAGTGACAGCTGCAGCGACCTCTGCTACAACTCCGGAATGCTCGGCTACGCCGGCTGGGTTATTTAAATACAGCTCTATCACTGCAATCGCCTCCTGGCGATCTGCCTCAAGACGGGCTAATGTTGCTCTTACGAGCTGCTCTGCCATTAAACTCATGACTAATACTCCTTTGATTAATTGATTGTACTAGATGTGTGAAGATGTTTACACACACAAAATAAAAAAACTTATATCCACAATGTCATACATTGCAATGAGCCACCGGATTTTAAAAATTCACTAGTGTTTATTAACGATACCTCATATCCTCTAACGTCTAGCTCTTCAAGAATTTTCTGTGGACCAGAGGGCATCAAAACACGACCATCGTGCACTACCGAGTTGCATGCGAACATACTTGCGTCGTGGACATCCAGACTAATCAGGTCCGGAATATGTTTGCGCATCTTCTTGATCGCAGAGGGGCTAAAAGCTCCGGGGTAGTACATCGCGCATGTATTATTTAATAAACAGAAGCAAGTATCTAGATGGTAGAAGCTGGGATTACTCAATTTGAGAGGGATCAACTCCAGATCTAAAATTTTGGCTGCTTTTCTAATACCACCCAAATCAGATCGCCAGCCATAACCAGCAAACATTTTGTCACCCATGATGACAGTATCACCACAGCCTTCAAAGTTATTTTTTCTTGGAAGGCGATAAGTTTCATAGCCAGCATCTTTAAACCACTTTTCATATACTTCGGTTTCAGGTTGTCGTTCCTGATGCTTAAAGTTACTTAAAACAACTTTATTTCCACGAACTGTACCAGCATTTGCAGTAAAGACCATATCCGGGAGGGATTTTTGTTGGCCAATTAACTTAACTTCAACACCCCAAGACTCAATTCCTCTTTTTAATTTAAACCACTGATCCATAGCAGCCGGCTTATCAACCGTACTCTCTTTCATCCATGGATTAATTGAATATATCACATCAAAAAATACGGGAGGGCATAAAAGGACTTTCTTGGCCATACTATAATTAGCGTCCTCCCGGGGAAATGGTCGGCGTGGTAGGATTCGAACCTACGACCCCCTGCTCCCAAAGCAGGTGCGCTAACCAGACTGCGCTACACGCCGTTTATGGTGGGCGGCGAGAGACTCGAACTCCCGACCCTCTCGGTGTAAACGAGACGCTCTAACCAACTGAGCTAGCCGCCCTAAAGTGGTGGAGATGACAGGAGTCGAACCTGCGACCTGATGCGTGCAAGGCAACTGCTCTCCCAACTGAGCTACATCCCCATTCCGTTTTATCACTCTACAGGTAACTCTCGCCACCCGCTTTCGTTATAAGTAGCCCTGCAGACATACTTAATCTTAAATCTTCCAGTGTCCCAGTACTCTGGCTCTACCAGAGATATGAACGATGTTTTGTCGTCCCTCAAATAAACATAATAGGGTCGGCCGATAATTGGTTGAATCCTACACTCGGCTTCGCGTAAGTAAATGCCAGCAACGGCTTCTTCTAGAACTTCTAAATCTTGTTTTTTCATTGTCATAATTTCGTGGTGCCGGCACCATGATTCGAACACGGGACCTGATGATTACAAATCAACTGCTCTACCAACTGAGCTATACCGGCATTGTGTTTATTATACTAGGTCT
>Ga0209232_1000953_pt1 | contig 16485 bp, 21 predicted proteins | sample ETNvirenome_2_60_FD_184066 | JGI IMG/M metagenome (GOLD analysis project Ga0209232, IMG submission 184066) | Marine viral communities from the Pacific Ocean - ETNP_2_60 (SPAdes) (version 2) | ecosystem: Environmental > Aquatic > Marine > Oceanic | place: Pacific Ocean | collected 2013-06-22
AGTGAAACAGGAGGGTTCTAGTATCGCATATGATACAGCACAAGAAAGTTTCACAGCTAGATATAACCACGAAACTATTGCAACAGGTTTCTCTATAACTGAAGAAGCAATGGAAGATAATCTTTATGATTCTCTTTCTGCTCGTTATACAAAAGCCCTTGCAAGAGCTATGGCTTATACCAAGCAAACTAAAGCAGCAGCTTTACTCAACACAGGATTCGACACTTACACAAGTGGCGATGGTGTGACATTGTTTAATGCATCTCACCCAACAGTAGCTGGTGGAACTAATTCCAACAGACCTGCTGCAGGTGCTGATTTGAATGAAACAAGTCTTGAAGCCGCTGTTATTTCAATTGCTGCTTATGTGGATGAAAGAGGTCTTTTGATCGCTGCTCGTCCTAAAAAGCTCATTGTTCCCCCTGATTTAATGTTCGTAGCTACTCGTATACTAGACAGTACACTACGTCCAGGCACATCAGACAACGATGTAAATGCGATTAATTACAGTAGCACTGTTCCAGAAGGATATGCAGTAAACCATTATTTGACTGATTCAAATGCATGGTTTTTAACAACTGATATTCCTAATGGAATGAAGCACTTTACCCGTACACCGCTTTCAACAAGCATGGATGGTGACTTTGACACTGGAAATGTTCGTTATAAAGCAAGAGAAAGATATAGCTTTGGCGTATCTGATCCTCTTGGTATTTACGGATCTCCTGGTTCTTCATAAGAACTTTGTATTCGATTGGGGAAAGGGGCTTCACAGCCCCTTTCTTTTTATGTATAATAAAATATTCCTGACAGCTACATGGTGTAGCTGACACTAGCCACGACAGGAGATTACATATGGCTAATACAACTTTTAACGGACCAGTTCGTTCAGAGAACGGGTTCGAGCAAATTACTAAAAACGGCACAACAGGTGCTGTGACAACCACTCTCGACATTGACACAAGCGGTAATATTACAACAACAGGTTATGTTGCCGAGCAAAAAAGAGTGATTCGTCAAACAACTGCTGACGGTTGGAACGATGGAGCGGTTACTTTAACAACAGCACAAAAAGGTTCTATTATTCTTCTTGATAAGGATGAGGCAACCGTTGTTACTCTTCCTGCAATTACTTCATCAGACATTGGTGTTTACTATACATTTATTGAAACAGTAGCATCTGATAATGCAAGAACAATCGTAACAGGCTTTGACAATGACTACTATGTTGGTGGTCTTGTTGTTGGAACAACAGCAGCAGAAAATGGATCAAAGTGTTTTGTACCAGCAGGTGGCACAGATACAACAATTAAGTTTGATGATAATCTTGCTAACGGAATGGGAGCTTTAGGTTCAACAGTTTATCTTCATGCTGTTCTTACAGGTAATACTGGAGCAGGTGGTGGAGCAAAACTTGTTTGGGCTGTCACAGGTCACGTTGGAACTTCCGATGCAAATGGTGATGGTACTGCTATCTTTACATAATAAGGAGTAAGATATGTCAGCAAATGATGTACAAGCCAGATATATAGCTCCTGCGGCATCTGATGATAACGGTATCTCTACTGCGGCTACGTTAAGTGGAGCAGGAAACTTAACCATCAATGGTGCTTTAGCCGATGGTGGTTCGGTTACTTTAGACGATGCACGACAAGTTATTATCACAAGTGCAGGAGATGATAGCGGTGATACGTTTACCGTCACTGGCACAGATGAAGCAGGCGATGCCCAGACAGAAGCTATTACAGGCGCTGACACGGGTGTTGCTACAGGATCTAAATACTTTACAACAATAACGCAGATAGCAGCTTCGGGTGCTTCTGCTGGTAATGTTGAGGCAGGAACAGGAACTTCTGTTGCTGCTAAAATTACCCGTAATCGTGTTCGTTTACGTGGGTTGCAATATGTTTGCAATACAACAGGCGGCACAATAGAGGTAAAAAATACCAGTGCAACGGGATCATCACTTTATAAGTTTGATGCTAACAATGTAGACGATACGATTTATCCAAGCATACCAGACGGAGGAATAGTTTTCTCAGGTGGGGCATATGTAGTTTATAACCAAACCCACGTAGTAAGCTTTACAATGTTTTATGAAGGATAAACTAAATGGATCTCGACCCGGTTATACTTTGGAACATTGTATTAACTGTGGTTGTCGGTCCAGTTGTGCTTTGGGCTAGATCAATGGCTGCGGAAGTCAAACGGATAGATGTCCTCCTTAATAAAACTAGGGAGGAAACTGCCCGTGACTTTGCAACGAAACGAGACCTTGAAACTGATGTTTCAAGGGTACTCGCACAACTAGATAAAATGGATAAAAAACTCGACAGATTATTTGAAGATAGGAGAAAGTAAATGCCAAGTGGTAAAGGAACATACGGAAGCCAAGTAGGCCGACCTAAGAAAATGATATTTGGTGGTGCATTGGTAAGGGGTGGTATGAAATTAGCAAAAAACCTTATGCAGAAAAAAAGTAAAAAAATTATTGATATAGAAAAAGTAAAAGATCTTAAAGGAAATATTAAAGGAAGAGACATCGCCAAACAAAACAATCAAGCTGATAAAAAGGTTTTAGATAGTTTTAAAAACAATGTTCCAAAAATTGGACAGGATGTTGTAGGTAAGATGTACGGTGGTGCAGTTAAAAAGAAAATGTACGGTGGCAAAGTTAAAAAAATGGAAATGGGTGGCAAAGCAGGCTGTCCTATGAAAATGCGCGGTGGCGGTATTGTTGAAGAAATTAAAAGATCTCCAAATGCGGCTATGGTTTCTGATAGTTTAAAAAGAATGGCAGGGATGTCTGGTAAGATGGACGCTCCTGTTCAACGTGGAATGAGAAGGCAAAGACCTCAAAAAGAAATAATGTAAAGGTTATGAACAATGGCAACAAGCGGAACAGCCACATTTAATCTTGATATAAATGAGATTTGTGAAGAGTCCTTTGAAAGAGCAGGACTCGAAATGCGTTCTGGTTACGATTTAAAAACAGCACGAAGAAGCCTTAACCTTATGTGTCTTGAGTGGGCAAACAGAGGTATTAATCTTTGGACTGTTGAAGAAGGTTCAGTAACCTTGGTTACTGGCACTTATCAATATACATTGCCAGCAGATACAATGGATTTACTTGATCATGTTTTAAGAACAGGATCAGGAACTAGTACGCAATCTGATTTTAATTTAGCCCGTATATCTGCAACAACTTATTCACAGATACCTGCAAAATTAACCCAGGCACGACCAACTCAAATATATATAGACCGACAAAGAGATGCGCCTGTAATTAATTTGTGGCCTGTTCCAAGCTCTACATATAACAATGATATAATTCGGTACTGGCGTATTAGAAGAATACAGGATACTGGGACATTGGGAACAAATGATCCTGATGTGCCATCAAGATTTTTACCTGCATTGATCGCAGGGCTGTCATACTATATAGCAATGAAAAAACCAGAAGCGGCACAAAGGATACCTGTTTTAAAAGCTTCTTATGAAGAACAGTTTGAGCTTGCTGCTTCTGAAGATAGAACAAAAGCACCATTAACATTTGTACCATTAGCGGATTATTTTGGACCATGAGTAGACCATACGCAAGAGGAAGATATGCTTTTGGATTCTGTGACAGAACAGGGTTTCGTTATCCTTTAGATGAGTTAATTTTTGAAGTTAGTAATGGTGTCAGGACGGGAATGAAAGTTGGTCGGGATGTTTATGATCCTGATCAACCTCAAAATAGTTTAGGAAAAGTACAATTTTCTGACCCCCAAGCTTTGTTTGAGCCTCGACCAGACCAAGGAATCGAGGCAAGTAGAGCTTTTTTTGGATGGAACCCTGTTGGTGATGGTGGCGATGCACCTGATGGTAACGGGGATATGGGTTTAACAGGCAGTATTGGCACTGTCACAGTATCGGTGAGTTAATTATGGCTTGGACATTAACAACTTTAAAAAGTGCAATACAAGATTACACAGACAATAGCGAGACAACTTTTGTAAATGATCTAAGCACTATTATTCTCAATGCAGAAGATCGCATTATGAGTCTTGTAGATCTTCCTGATTTTAGAAAAAATGTAACAGGTACTATTTCTTCTGGGAACAAATACTTAACTATGCCCACGGATTTCTTGGCACCGTTTAGTCTTTCTGTAACCACCTCTAGTACAGTTTTCTTTCTTATAAATAAAGATGTTAATTTTATGCAAGAGTCTTTTCCTACGACAACCACAACGGGAAGACCAGAGTTTTATGCAATATTTGATTCATCTAACTTTGTCTTAGGTCCAACACCTGATCAATCTTATGATACAGAGTTGCATTATCTTTATAAACCGACAAGCATAACAACATCAGGTACAGGAACTTCATGGCTCGGCACTAATGCTGCTGATGTTTTATTATACGCATCTCTAGTGGAAGCTTATACTTTTATGAAGGGCGAGCCTGACATAATGGCTGAGTACAAAGAAAGATTTAATGAAGGTATAATGCGACTTAAGAATCTTGGAGAAGGTCGTATGACTAAAGATCAATATCGTAATGGTAAATTAAGGATACAGGAAAGCTAATGTTTGATGTTTCGGTAGATATGAATGTAGGTCATGTGGATGTAAACACGACTCATTACAGAGGTCATAGCGTAGATGATTTAACAGATATGTGCCTTGATCATATTATGACGGTATCAAAAAACGCACCTCCTGAAATAAGAGATCAAGCCTTTGTTTATAAGGAAAGAATTAGAAGTGTTATAAAGCACTATATGACACAAGCGGTAAAATCTGATAGAACTACATTATATAATAAAATGACGCAAGAAGGTCATGAGGATATAGCAAAAGCTATATTGAAATTTTAGGAGATTGATATGGCAATATCACAAGCGATGTGTACCAGTTTTAAACAAGAGTTATTGGTAGGAACTCACAATTTTACAGCAAGCACTGGTAATTCGTTCAAGCTTGCTTTGTATACATCAAGTGCTTCTTTGGGTGCCGGGACAACAGCGTATACCTCCTCTAACGAGGCAAGTGGTACGAACTACTCTGCAACAGGATCTGTATTAACAAGTGTCACACCGACAACAGACGGCACAACTGCTATATGTGATTTTAGTGATTTAACTTTTAGCAATGTAAGTATTACTGCAAGAGGTGCATTGATTTATAATGATACACAAGCAGACAAAGCTGTTTGTGTACTGGACTTTGGTGGCGATAAAACTGCAACTGCTGGAGATTTTACAATTAGTTTTCCAACAGCTAATGCTTCTTCAGCGATTATAAGGATTGCATAAATGGCTGATATTACTGGTTGGGGCAGATCAACTTGGGGCAGTGGAGCCTGGGGAGAAGCCGAGCCAGTAAGTGTTACTGGAGTTGCAGGAACATCGGGACTAGGTAGTGTTACGGTATCAGCAGATGCCAACTTAACAGTAAGTGGTGTGTCTGCTACAGGTTCACTCGGAAGTATAGTAGTAAGACTTCCAAAAACTGTTTCTGTTACGGGAGTATCAGGAACTGCATCTTTAGGAACAGTCAACGTATGGGGTGAAATAGTCCCCAGTCAGACACCAGAGTGGGCGGCAGTCTCTCCGAGTCAGTCACCGTCTTGGTCTACAGTAACACCAAGTCAAAGCCCATCTTGGACTGATATAGCGGCATAAGGATAAGAACAATGTCAAGTACATATACAACAAATACTGGGATAGAAAAACCAGCCACAGGTGATAGATCGGGTACATGGGGAACCATGACTAATACCAATATGGATCTTATAGACCAAGCCCTTGATGGGTTTATTTCTGTTACTGCGGCAGCCACAGGATCTACAGGTTCACCTAACACCCTTCCTATTACAAACGGATCTGTATCCAATGGAAGAAACAGAATTATTAAGATAGTTGATGGTGGAGATTTAGGTGGCACAGTTTACTATCAGATAACTCCGAATGATGCAGAAAGATATTTATGGATTGAAAACGGTTTATCAGGCTCACGATCAATTCTTCTTTTTCAAGGCACATATAATGCATCAAATGATATAGAGGTGCCTGCTGGCAAAACTAAACTTGTTCGGTCAGATGGAGCAGGTAGTGGTGCCGTAGTTGTAGAGGTTGCAGCTAATCTTGCTGTTACAGGATCTTACCAAGTCGATAACCTTTTATTGGATGGCAACTCACTTACATCAACAGATACTAACGGTAATGTTAATATTATTCCTGCTGGTACAGGAGATGTCAATCTTGGTGCTGATACTGTAATGATTGGTGATGACGATGCTGATGTTACCTTAACAACGCAAGGCACAGGAGATTTAACTCTTAGTACAAATAGTGGTACAGACTCAGGTACGATTGTAATTGCAGACGCTGCCAACAATGATATTACTTTAACGCCTAACGGAACGGGTAATGTTAATGCTGTTGCTGATACATTAGTTGTTGGTGATTCCAATGCAACAGCTACGATTACATCGAATGGTACAGGGGATTTGGTTCTTTCAACAAATGCAGGAACGGACAGTGGAACAATTACGATTACAGATGCTGCAAACAATGACATCTCTCTTGCTCCGAATGGTACGGGTAATGTCAATCTACAAGCTGACAGTGTTGTAGCTGGTGACTCAGGTGCTGATTTTACTCTTACTACTAATGGCACTGGGGATTTAATTCTTAACACAAACTCAGGCACAAACTCAGGAAGCATTACAATAGCAGATGGAGCGAGTGGCAATATAGCTATTACTCCTAACGGCACAGGTGAAGTTGATATATCTAAAGTAGATATAGCTGGAGGAGCAATAGATGGCACAACAGTAGGTGCGGCTTCTGCAACCACAGGAGCTTTTACAACTTTATCTGCTACCAGTGACGTTACTTTCAATGGAGGTACATTTGTCTTTAACGAGGCAGGGGCAGACAAAGACTTTAGGGTTGAAGGTGATAATGATGCTAACCTGATCTTATGCGATGCTTCGGTAGACAGAGTTGGAATAAAAACAGCAACACCATTAGCAGCTCTTCATGTTACAGGTGATACTTTCTTTGGTGGTAATGTCAGAGAAAAAGTAACAATATCTGCAACAGCGGCAACAGGCACTGTAAATTTTGATGCCATAACACAGGGTGTTTTGTATTACACAACTAATGCTTCTGGTAACTGGACATTGAATGTTCGAGGTGACGGTTCTACTACTCTTAATTCAATAATGGCAACGGGTGATTCTTTAACGGTTGTATTCTTAGCTACACAAGGAGGCACTGCTTATTATCAAGCTACGTTTAAAGTAGATGGTAGTGCTGTAACCCCTAAATATGCAGGTGGTTCGGCTCCAAGTGCAGGAAATATAAACGGTATAGATTCCTATGCAATGACAATAATCAAAACAGGTGATGCAGCATTTACAGCACTTGGTGCTTTAACAGGATTCGGATGATTAAACTATGGCTCCTATCATATCTTCTTTTGCTTCTGCAGCAGCTCGTAACTACGGTTTTGGGTTACTGACTCCTTTAACAACAAACATAACCAGTTTTACTTCTTCTGGAACTTGGGAAGCACCTGGTAGAACTACTGAGATTGCTTACTTAATTGTAGCAGGAGGTGGTGGCGGTGGTGGAGCTTTTGCCGCAGGTGGAGGTGCAGGAGGTTTTCGTGTTGGAACGGGTCAAGCTGTTGATTCAGGAACCGAGTATACAATTACGGTTGGAGCAGGAGGAGCAGCTGGAGCAGGATATTCTAGTCCAGGTGATCCTAGTGGAACAACGACAACAGGAAGTGATGGTTCAGATGCTTCTATCGGTAGCCCTGTTTCTTTAACCTCTACTGGTGGCGGTGGCGGTGGAAGAGGATACCCTAACCCAGGTCAATCAGGTCGTGATGGTGGATCAGGCGGTGGTTCAGGCGGTGGTTCTCCTTTAACAGTAGGAAGCGGAAACACTCCGAGTACATCTCCAAGTCAAGGCAACAACGGTGGATTAGGTAATTATGCAGGCGCTCATTTTGGTGGCGGTGGTGGCGGTGGAGCAACGGCTACAGGTTCTAATGTAGGTACTAATAACGTAGGTGGAGCAGGGGGAAATGGAACTGCTTCAAGTATATCGGGTTCATCCGTTACATACGCAGGAGGCGGTGGAGGTGGACATTATAACCCTGGCTCTACTGTAGCAGCAGGAGCTGGAGGATCAGGTGGTGGTGGCGCAGGAGCAAATGGTTCACCATCAGCAACAACAGCAGGCACAGCAGGCACAACCAACCGAGGTGGCGGTGGTGGTGGAGGCGGTGGAGGTAATCCAGGAGTAGGCGGTGCTGGTGGAGCAGGTGGAAGTGGAATTATAATTATATCTTACGGAGCATAAGCATATGGCAGACAAGATTTATAGAATGTACGGAATCGAAATGGCGGTTGAATTGCTTAGACCTAAAGCAAAATGGGAAATACATAACGATCATTTTTCAAGATGGGATGATACTCGTCCTTGTCCGACTATGGAGGAGGTTCTTGAAACAATGGAAAAGATTAAAGATTTTGAAGATTCTGTAGAAACAATATGGCTTGATGAACAAATCGAGGGCATAAAAAAAGAAGAGGAAAAACTAAAGAAGGCTTTTAATTAATGATTGTTCACACGTTGTTTCCTAGTACAGTTTGTTTTTTTGAGTTAGGTAGAGATCTAACAAAAAAAGAAATGAGCTTTATTATGAAGCAAAAACAAAAACCAAATGAAGGAAATAAAACAAGTGTTAATTCTAATCTTCTTGAAAGCAAAACTTTAAAAAACTTAAATCGTTTTATTGAAGACTCTTTTGAACAATACGCAAAAAATATATTAAGGATTAAAGACAATGTCTCACTTAACATTACACAGAGTTGGGCGAACTACACGCAAAAGGGGGAGTTTCACCATAAGCATAATCATAGCAATAGTTTTTTGTCTGGCGTTTTTTATGTTCGGGTAGAAGAAGATATGGATCAAATTATGTTTTTTAAGGAAGGTTATAGTCAGGTTAAATTAGAAGCAAAGAGTTTTAATATTCATAATTCGGATAGTTGGTTCTTTACGGTTAAGTCAAATCAACTTGCAATTTTTCCTTCTTCTTTAACACATATGGTTCCTCCAACAGATACAGAAGAAAGAGTAAGTATTTCTTGTAACACTTTCCCTAAAGGGATTATTGGAGATTCAGGAAAACTTACAGGGTTATCGCTTTGATTAATAATAACATTAAAGATTATGTAAAGGTTTATAAAGGTTTTTTTAGTAAGGAGTTTTGTCAGGAAGTAGTAGCAGAGTTGCAAGATAATGATTGGGAAACACACTCGTTTCATATACCAGATAAAAATGAATATGTTTCTTTTGAAGATGATCTTGCTGTTTCTTTTAATCACGAAGATAAGAAGTCTTTAAAGTTAAACGATAAAATATGGGATGCTATTAACCAGTATGTGATGAAAGATTTTAAAAGTTTTGGAAATTGGTTTAGTGGGTGGAATGGATATACAGAAGTAAGGTACAATAAATATGTGGTCGGCACAAAAATGAAAGAACATTGTGACCATATACATACAGTGTTTGATGGCACGAAAAGAGGAATACCTGTGTTATCTATTGTTGGTTCACTAAATGATGATTATGAAGGTGGAGATTTTATAATGTGGGAAACGGAAAAAATAGAATTACCTCAAGGATCTATAATGATCTTTCCGAGTAATTTTATGTATCCTCATAAAGTGACACCAGTAACAGAAGGAACTCGGTACAGTTATGTATCGTGGACATATTAGGAGATTGAAGTGGCATACTTCGCAGAAATAAACTCAGATAATGTTGTGCTAAGAGTTGTGTCTATTTCGGACTCTGATACCGCAAATGGTGACGGAGATGAAGTTGAAAGCCTTGGTGTTACATTTTGCCAAAACCTTTTTGGTGGCGGCACTTGGAAACAAACAAGTTACAACAATAGAATCCGCACACGATTTGCAGGGGTAGGATATACTTATGATGCTGCACGAAATGCTTTTATTAGACCCAAGCCTTATAACTCTTGGGTTTTAGATAGCTCAACTTTAGAGTGGGAAGCTCCTGTAACTAAACCAAGTGATGCTTCTATGACTAAAACATATTCTTGGAACGAAGATACAACAAGTTGGGTAGAGGATTAGTTCGATGATTGAAATTGGTGTTGCATTAGCTGCAATAAAATCTGCTCACGGGGCATTGATGAGTGCTGTCAAAGTGGGTAAGGATTTGTCGCAATTAGGCACAGCAATTTCTAAGTATGCAAAAGGTGAGGCAGCGCTGCAGGCCAAGGCTGAAGCCAAAAAGTCATCATTCTTTAGTAAATTATCTGGGGTAGAAAACTCTGCTATTGACGAATTTATGCACAAAAAACAACAGGATCAAATGCGAGATCAGCTTAGAGAAACATTCCAATTATACGGGAAGAAGGGAGACTGGGAACAGCTCCAATCTTTCATTGCTAAAGAAAGAGCCAGGTTAAAAGAGCAGTACATTCAAGAAGAAAAACGTAGACAAATGTGGAAAGATATAGGAATTGCTTTTTTAATTACGAGTGCTGTTGCTTTAATTATTGGGGTTTTTGGTTTTGTTTTCGTTCAAACTACTGAGGTAGCTTATTATGTCATTGACTAAATTGCAATTTAGACCCGGTATAAATCGTGAGACAACTTCTTATTCTAATGAAGGTGGATGGTATGATTGTGATAAAATCAGGTTTAGATCAGGTGTACCAGAAAAAATAGGCGGTTGGGAAAAGTTAAGCACTAATACCTACCAAGGTACAGTAAGAGGTTTAAAAGAGTTTGTAGCTTTAGACGGCACCCAGTTTATGGGCGTGGGTACTAATCTTAAATATTATGTAGAAGAAGGAGGAGCGTTTAACGACATTACTCCTCTTAGATCAACAACATCAGCAGGAGATGTAACCTTTGCTGCTGTTAATGGATCTGCTGTAATCACAGCTGCGGATACAAGTCACGGTGCAATTCAAGGAGATTTTGTAACTTTCTCTGGTGCCGCTTCTTTAGGAGGAAACATTACAGCTGCTGTTCTTAATCAAGAGTATGAGATTACAGAGATTGTTAATGATAACAGTTATAAATTTACAGCAACAGCAACAGCTAACAGTAGCGATTCTGGTAATGGAGGAGGATCTACTGTTGGTAAATATCAAATTAATGTCGGGCTAGATACTACTGTTTCAGGGAGTGGTTGGGGTGCTGGAACATGGGGTAGATCTACATGGGGTAGTGCTTCTAGTTTGTTGGCTGCAGGAGCCACATTAAGGCTATGGAGTCATGATAATTTTGGTGAAGACCTGTTGATTAATGTGAGAGATGGTGGCATATACTACTGGGATAAATCCACCTCATCTGGCAGTCCTTTTACACGGGCTGTTGCATTATCAACCGTAAGCGGTGCTGACTCAACAACACCGACTATAGCAAAGATTGTACTCGTAAGCGATGTTGACAGACACATTGTTGCTTTTGGCTGTGACGCAGAAAACTCAGTCGGAACCCAGGACCCTCTTCTTATCAGGTTTAGTAGCCAAGGTTCGCTTACTACTTGGCAGACGGAAGCAAGCAACACAGCAGGAAGTATTAAGCTAGGTAGCGGATCTGAAATAATTTCAGCAGTAGAAACTAAAAGAGGCATCCTTGTTTTTACTGATGTTAGTCTTCATGCAATGCAATTTATCGGACCTCCGTATACATTTGGTGTAACACAGGTATCAGAAAACATAACAATCATGGGACCTAATGTTGTTAAGGCTGCTGATGATGCAGTGTATTGGATGGGGCAAAGAGATTTTTATATGTACAATGGTCAGGTACAAAAACTACCGTGTACTGTTAAGTCTTATGTGTTCAATGATTTTAATGTTGCTCAATCTCAAAAATTCTTTTGTGGATTAAATAGCTCGTTCAACGAGGTTATTTGGTTTTATTGTTCTTCTTCAAGCGATGAAATAGATAGGTATGTAACCTTTAATTACACAGACGGCACATGGGTTTATGGCACTCTAGCAAGAACTGCGTGGGTTGATCGAGGTATTGAACCTTATCCAATAGCAGCAGGAACAGATTCTTATTTATATTATCATGAGCTTGGTTTAGATGATGGCTCTACATCTCCAAGTTCTGCAATAAATTCTTATATTGAGTCTTCTCAATTAAGTCTTGGCGAGGGAGAAAGGTTTGTTTCTGTCTCTCATGTCATCCCAGATATAACATTTGATGGATCTGACCGTAGCGATCCAAATGCACTTTTTACTTTAAAAACAAGAAATTACCCTGGTGGAGCTTATCTTCAAACTGAATCAGATGCAGTCACACAATCGGCACCTGCTTCCTCTACAGTCGTTGAGCAGTTCACCAGTGAGTACAATGTACGTTTGAGAGGGAGATCTTTTGCCTTAAAGGTTTCAAGTTCTTCAACACAAACGCAATGGAGATTAGGAACACCTCGTGTCGAAATCAGACCAGACGGGAGGCGGTAATGCTTTTATTGTTAAACATCAACAAATTTGCTAAACTAAAGCAATCAAAACTGTAGGTTTATTATGTTTGAATATGCACCACAAGCCAGTAACTTAGCCAACAAGGGTCGCTATGGTGACTCTATGCTCGTTCATATGAACCCTGCCGAGGTAGGAATCATGAACGCCATGAGTGGCGATAGAATGACTGTCAATCCAGAAACAGGACAACCCGAAGCGTTTGCTTTTCTTTTGCCTTTATTGGGTGGATTGGCAGGGGGTGCTTTAGGTGGAGCAGGAATGTTAGGGGGGTTGGGTGCTTTAAGCGCAGGCGCTCTTGGAACAGGTATCGGTAAGTTTGCTGAAACAGGAAGTTTGAAAAAAGCAATATTGTCTGGTGCTATGTCTTATGGTATTGGAAGTTTGGCTAAAGGAGCTATGGGCGCTTTTGCAGACAAAGCAGCAGAAGCAGGAACAGCAGGGTTTACACCTCTTGCTGGTGTAGATCCTGTATCAAGTATGCCTAATACTGTTGCTGACGCAGTTGCAGGAGGTAGCTCCTTTGCGTTATCTCCTTCAGTAGATCCATTAATTGCTTCTCAAGTATCAGGTATAGGCTCACTTAATGTAGGACTTCCAGACATTGCAAAAGCAGTTGCACCACTTGGTGCTGGGCAAACAGTTGGCAATACCTTTGTAAGCGATGCAGCACAAAATGTGCTTAAAGAAGGTTTTAGTAAAGCAAATCCTATTTATTCTAAACTTATTGCAAATCCTTTTGAGCAGGCTTTAGGTGAAACAGGTGCAACTATAGGAAGTGCAATAGCACCAGGAGCGCAAGCTCTTGCAGGTTCTATTGGGTCAGAAGCTATTTTCCCTGAGTACCCAGATTATGATGAACCTTTATCTAGTTATAGAGATATTCCAGAAGCAGATCCACCAACACGCAGATTAAGACGTATGCCTGCTAATTTTGCTCAAAATAATACAGGTGAGTTTAAGTTCTTTGAAGACCCAGCAAAAGAAAGAGTTGGGGAAAGTGCAAGAAACTTTTTTCCTCGTGGGTCAACAGCAGAAAGAGAAATGAAATACGGTGGAAGACCTATGTTTGCTGAAGCAGGTGGGTTGATGCGTTCTTTTGACAAAGATCAAATTCGTGAAGACGGAGGAAAATTACCGGGTATAGCAGGAGCTTTGTTTGGTGTTGGCAATCCACAAAAGTTTTTTGGCATGAGTCCAGAGCAGTTAATGCTTCTTGAAAAGAAAAAAGCCAAAAGGATGCAGGAAGGTGGAGATGTAACTTTAGAAGAAGAGACTGTTGTAACAGAAGAAATGCCTATGGGTAATGACACAAGGTCTGATCCAGAAATGGAACAGGACGCAATGATCTTTAATGCAGGTGTTAACGCTGTTATGTGTGAAAGCGATAATGCGGCACAAGATCTTCAAATGTTTGTAGAGCGTTTTGGAATGGATCGCCTTCACCAAATTATCTGTGAAGTTATGGAAATGGCTCAAGGTGAAGAAGTAGAAGGTGAGTTAACAAAAGAAGATATGCCTGTAGCTATGCAAGCAGGTGGATCAGTTGACACAATCCCGGCATCTCTTGAAGGGAAGCAATCTTATCTCCTTGCAGAAAACGAATACATTGTTCCAGAGCCTGTTGTCAGGGCAGTTGGAAACGGAGATCCAGAGATGGGTGCAATGGCTTTCGATAGATTTGTAGATCAAGTTAAAGCAACGGCATAATGGATGATATAGAACGGTGCCGTGGATGGATAGAAGGAGCTTTAAAATTATTAGATACGCATGACTTTTTTGACATAAAAGAAGGTATCTTAAACGGGCGTTTTGTTTTATGGCCTGCACCAGACGGATGTTTGGTTACTGAGTTTATAGAGTACCCCAAGTACAGAGTTTTAAATGTATTTCTTGGGGGTGGAAAATTAGAAAGGTTAGTTGATATGCGACCAGCAATGGAAGATTTTGCAAAGAAAACAGGATGCAAAAAGATTTCTATTACAGGGCGTAAGGGCTGGCAGAAAATATTAAACAATAACGGTGGCAAGGTAGAAGCTTACGTTATGGCGAAGGAGTTATAAAATGGGTGGTGGTAGTTCTCGGCCAATGCAGTCAACCTCAACGGTTACACAAAGTAATCTACCTGAGTATGCAAGACCTTATTTTGAAAGATTATTAAACCGAACTGAGTCTCAGTCTTTAGAGGATTATATTCCTTATCAGAACGCAAGATTAGCAGGACCAGGTGCTGATCTTTTAGCGTCAGAGCAGTTAACAAGAGATATGGCGGCTGCGCCTGCCCCTGGGTTTGACACAGCTTATGAAACATTCTTAAGACAAGCACAAGGTTCTTCTCCTTTTAGAGCAGGGTCAGCAGAGTTTTATGACCCATCTAGGACAGGTGGTCGTTACGCAGATCCTTATACGGCAGGCATTGCACAGATGTATGACCCAAGAAGCCAGTATCAATCTTATATGAATCCTTACATGGAAGGTGTTCTTGATGTTCAGCAACGTAGAGCGCAAGATAGATTTGACGAGGCTCAAGCAGGAAGAGATGCTCAAGCGGTATCAGCAGGGGCTTTTGGTGGATCTCGTACAGCAGTTGTAGACAGACTTGCCCGTCAAGATCTTAATAGAAACCTTCAAGACCTAGAGGCTCAAGGACTGGCTGCAGGGTTTCAAGATGCAATGGGTCGTGCTGAAGCACAACAACAATTTAGAACAGGTCTTTCTCAGCAGTTATTTCAACAAGCTCAACAAAGAGCTGCAGACCAACAAGCAAGGCGTATCGCTGCTCAAGAATCCGAGGCAGCAATGGCACAACAAGCTGCAGGATCTGCCGCTGCTCTTGATCCAACATTACAAGCGTATGGAATGGAAAGAGCAAGAGGGCTTGCTAGTGTTGGTGAGTCTGTAAGGATGAGAGAACAACAAGCTCTTGAAAGAGCTTACGAAGACTTTATTAATCAAAGGGATTACCCAAGACAGAACCTTCAGTTTTTATCTTCTATTCTTCGTGGTGTTCCAATTACAGCGTCTTCTGAAGTTTCAACATATCAACCTCCTCCAAGTCCTTATACGACTCTTCTTGGTTTAGGTAGTTTAGGTATGGGTTTAGGTAGGGGGATATAAAAAATGATAAATCCAAATGCATCAGGTATCGTGTCTGTAGCACAAGATATGAATGAAAACACTAATAGTCGTAATCAAGCAGAAGGTCTTTTGAAAAGAATGGGTTTTAAAGTTAGCCCAAAGCTTATTTCTATGATGAAAGATATGGATCTTATAAAAGATAAAAAAGCTGCTCAAGTTAATCCTATAGAATCTACGGTAGCTCAAGATGTTAATCAGGCTGTTGGTCAATTAAGAGCTGCGGAAATGCAACCTTCTCCGAATTTTAATTCTATAGATAGAGGTGGTGAATTACCAAGTCAAGAGAACATAAAAGCCGAAGCTCTTGGCACTATGGCTCAAGATGTAATGAGAGGCATGGATGGCGGTCTTATGAATTTGTCCCCTCAAGCAAGAATGAACCAAGGGTTAATGCAGTTTTATCCACCTGTTCAACGCATGATAAATGGTGGTTCAATTAATTTAGATCAATTATTAGAAAGTGTTCTAGCAAATGTTAGTCCTGAAGTAAGAAGCACTGTTGTAGAAAAAATAAACACAGGTGAAATTAAACGTGATGACCCTGATTTTATAAATAATATTATGAATCTTGCAAGAAAAAATATAGATCCACAAAGAGAAATACTTGGTCAAAATGTTTTTGATAAAGGGCTTGGTGTTGATTTAAGTTTTTTAAGTAATTTATTTAACAAAAAAGAAGCAGAAGCAAAAGAAGTTACAGATCCTACAGTTTCTGATCCTAATGTCCTAATAAGGAATATGGACGCATTTGATACAGAACTTAGACCATTTGGAGGCGAAGAGGCTACTTTGGATAT
>Ga0209232_1000954_pt1 | contig 16480 bp, 27 predicted proteins | sample ETNvirenome_2_60_FD_184066 | JGI IMG/M metagenome (GOLD analysis project Ga0209232, IMG submission 184066) | Marine viral communities from the Pacific Ocean - ETNP_2_60 (SPAdes) (version 2) | ecosystem: Environmental > Aquatic > Marine > Oceanic | place: Pacific Ocean | collected 2013-06-22
GATAGATCAAGCACGTCACGATCCTGACAAGGGTGTGCTGTGGGTTGGAAGCCTGCCGCCTGGGGTCGTTGACGTGCTTTTCGGTCGCATCATGGAACTGTCAACTGATGGGGAGGAAGCAGCCAAGCGGCTTGCGTCCTTTCGAGAAGAACCCGGAGATGCTGCTGGCAGTGGGAGAACTGGCCAGGACGTTCGGAAGGCTGCCCCATGAGATTCTGGAGCTTGACCCGTATGAGCTTGGGCTCGCTATGATGGTGTACCAAGAGCGAGACAAAGCCAGCACGAAGCTGATGGAATCCATGTCAAGGCAGGGGCTTCCGGTCTTTCCTGTGGCTGTGCTGAAGGGGTAAGGAATGGCGCGCGACGTTGTCCAGATGGTGCTTGAACTGAGCGACAAGGCCACGCCTGCGCTCAAGCGTGTCGGTCGCGAGATGAAGGACACGACAGAAAAGGCGAAGGATCTTAAGATCTCGCTGGGTGCTGTCGGGACTGCGTTGAAGATAGGCGCTGCGGCTATGACTGCGGCGTCCGCTGGCTTCGCTGCGATCGGTGTGGGTGCCGTCAAAGCTGGCAGCGAAATGGAAGGATTCCAGACCCGGCTGACTGTGCTGATGGGTAGCGCAGGAGAGGCAAAGGGACGGCTGGACGAGCTTTTCCGCATCGGCAGCACCACGCCGTTCGAGCTTCCGGGCCTCATCGAGGCAGAGGTCAACCTGCGCGCGCTCGGCGTTAACGCAGAGAAGACCCTGCCGATGGTCATGGACTTTGCGGGGGCGATGGGCGTGGACCTCGCCTCTGCTGCGGTTGAGGTTGGGCGTGCCATGCAGTTCGGCGCGGGTGCTGTGGAGACCATCAGCGGGCGGGCTCTGCGCGCTCAAGTGGAACTGCGCACCGGTGCCGACGCTCTGAAGATGAGCACGAGCGAGTTCCGTGAGGCTATGGTCGAGACATTGACCGACCCTGATGGCATCTTTGCGGGCGGGACGGAGAAGCTGGCCGCGACTTTCGACGGTATGCTGTCCAACCTTTCGGACGCGTTCTTTAAGTTCTCTAAGGACGTGGGTGAGGCTGGCCTTTTCGATGTGGCGAAGGAGACCTTGCGCGAGGTTTTGGCGCTAATCGGAAACAATGCCGACGGCGTCAAGGTGTTGGCGACCGTGGTATCCGAGGGGCTTGGCAAGGCTCTCTTGGGTAGCGTCAAGTTGATGGGTAAGATGTTCGACATAGCTCTGGCTATCGGTGCGGCGTTCATCGACATCGGGCGAGCGTGGAGCAAGACCATTATCGGCATCGGAGAAGCCGCCAACGTCATCGGGCTGGGTCCATCAGATGAAGAGATGAGCGCACTACGTGAACGTCTCAGAACGTTGGATATGACGAAGGACGCACTTCTGGACATGGGTGGCGCCGCTACCGCTGCCGAAGACATGGTGGCAAGGATCGAGGCTAACGTGGCCAAGGTTCAAAAGGTGCAAGCAGTAACGCCGACAGGAGCGCCTGTATCCGCTGCGAAGCCCGCAGCCGCCGAGGTGGACATCAAGCGGAGAGCAGAGGCGCAAAAGGCACTCGAGGCACGACAAGAGGCTTTTGACTCGGCAGCGGACTCGTTTGCGTCGTCCATGGACCGAGTGCGCTCGGCCATGATGGGGCCGCAGAAACGCAGCCAGCGGATGCAGTCGTCTCTCAATGCGCTGGCAGAATCCTTCCGGGCGGCGCATCTCAAGGCCGTCGAGCTTGGCAATACGTCCAGCGAACAGTTCCTCAAGATGGCCGAAGACTTCGAGGCGACGTCCCAACGGATGGGTGCGGCCATTCAGCAGCAGCGGCGGGTTGAAGGGCTCCAGACTGGCGCGCAAGCACTGCAAGCGGCTGGGGGCGGTGCGGGTGGCCTGCTGTCGTTTGCCGGCGCGGCTGCGGGGCCTGGGAGCGTCGCGGGGCCCATAGTGGGAGCCATCCAAGGCCTGGGCGCTCTAGGTCAGATGGGCGCGGAGAAGTTCCGCGAAGACCTCAAGGAGTTCATAAATAACGTCATTACCGGACTGGTCGAGGTGCTGCCCGAGATTATCGGAGAGGTACCGCTGGCACTGATCGACGCGCTGCCGGAGCTGATCCTGGGCACGCTGCAAGCACTGCCCAAGATCTTGGCGCGGCTGTTCATCACGCTGCCCATCTCCATCGCTAAGGGTGCGGGGCTGGCACTGCGCGAAATCTGGGAGACCATGAAGAAGTGGCTGGCTAACGCGCTCGAAAAGATCAGCCCGAAGGGCATTGTGAAGGGCATAGGCAGCGGTTTTAAGAAATTGGGCAAGTCGATCGGCAGCGTGTTCGGATTCCAAACCGGAGGGTATGTCCGCAACTCGGGGCTGCACATGCTCCATGCTGGTGAGCGAATCATCCCAACGTCAGGCGCATCCACCCAAGCAGTAATGGCCGGCGCTGAGAACATCGGCAGCGGTCAAGCGGTCACCATCAATACGAGCGTGGTGGACCCCAACGCCATCGACGGTCTCGCGCGGATGCTCCAGCGAGAGCTGGGCAGCTTCGGCGGTGGTCGTGACCTCAGCATATTCAACACCCCAGCAGCATCGGCGGGCTAACCATGGGAAACTCTGCGTTCTACTACTCGCCGCACCCGGACACGTCCAAGGTGGCCACCCAGACCATCGACCTGGGCGAGATCATCAGCGACCTTCAGATCACGCCGTACCGCATCAGCCACGACGCGGTGAGCATCGGCGGGCGGCTGTCGCGGGTCAATCGGCGGGTGGGACTGCGGGCGCGAATCATTCTGGAGCGGTTCACGGATACGGAGCTGGCTGAGAAGCTGTATACGATGGGCGACCACATCGAGCGCGGCGGTGCTGTCAGCTTCACCGTTGACACCGCCAAGTGTTATGCGGCTTTCGTCCTGTCTGAGGCTGATGATTTCTTCGCATCCCCAACGCGGGGCACGTACCGCATGCGGGCGCCGCTTTTCGATGAGTACAGCACTGCAGCACCGGCATCGGGTGACGTGCTTTACGTGGAGTCATTCGGACCCGACGCCAAGCGCGAAGAGGTGCGGGTGCACTCGTTCAACCCGGTGACGCGACAGCTGCAGCTATCGAGCCCGCTCAAGTACAACCACCAGGGCTCGATCCTCATTCGGCACCGAGACTTTTTCCCCGTGCTCTTCCGCTCGGCGCGGAACAATGAGCAGGCCATGCTCACGCATGATCACCGCATCAGCTACACGTGGGATCTAACGCTGGAGGCTTACCCGGCGCACCTGCTGGAGCTGTACTATTCCGGGCGCGATGCGGGCACCGGAGCCAGCGCGGGCACCATCGGTCTCGATGCTAAGGTCACGGGCCCCGTGACCACGCCGGTTCTTTATGGACGCGAGGAGCTGACCCTACCAAGCATGGCACGCGATGAGGGCGGCATCCGCACAGAGGGCAGCGCGATAGCCGACGTAATCGACAAGATGAGCAAGCTCTAATGAGGTTTTACTGGTCAGACGAGTTCATGCAGAAGCTGGATGTGGGCGGGTCGCCCATGTTCGCCATGGACTTTGACGACGACATTGGGCTCGGTGAGTTTGGCGCGGCGCTGCCGGTGCGGATGGTTCTGCACTCTCACGGGGTGTCAGCAGGTAGCAACCACATCCCCCACGCTATCGAGTCTGTGAGGGGCTCAGGGCAGTCTGTAAGCATTAGGCAGTGGGGAAACCGCTTCGGTACTCTGTCGCTGAACCTGGCAGGCGTCAACGTGGCTCAACTGATATCGCGGCGGGTGCCGCTCGGTCTGCCTTGCAAGTTCAAAATGGGCTTCGAGGGCATGAGCTTCGACGACTGGGCCACGGTTGGCATCTATCGGTTCGAGGGCCTGACAGGCAGCCGCAACCGCTGGCAGATGAAGTTCGGCGACCTGGGCAAGCTGCTACAATCCGCAATGAGTCGCACAACGTCATCGGCCACGTCGATTTTTAGCGAGGCCGAGACGCTTTCTCTGACGACGTTTGACCCAAGAGCAGACACGCCGGCAACGCTCACACTGTCGCCCGGTACTGACTTCGACGGCTTGGTAAAAGATACAGATACCGCAGCGCGGGGCCTGATGTACTGTCAGCGCGCAGACGGCGGCTCAGAGCCGTTTTATCTCAAGTATTCGGGGCGCGTAAGCAACGTGGTGACACCCATCTGGCATGACGTAATGGGCACGGTAAGGCCCACCTATATAGGCGACGGCGGATCTGCGGCGCACAAGATTGAGCACGTCAACTACATCCACGACGACCTACCCAGGCTGGTCGAGAAGTTTATCCTGGATGGCTCCGAGCCGCTCGGCACAATGCCCGACGGTCATAGCATGGGGTTCAAGACGGGGGGACTTTTTAACACACCAGACTGGGACATGTGGACGACTCACTGGAACAGGTACACGCTCTTTAAGGCTGACCTTTTCACCCTCAAGCGGGCGCAGAATCCCTATCGCTTGATCGGTAAGCTGATGGCGGAGCTTGGCGCGTGGCTGGTCATGAAGGAAGGCCGGCTGTCGTGGCGCTTCGCGTATGACCTCACCGATGTGGCAACCATCAAGACCCCGCACGACTTCGAGATCGTGGATCAAGACATCATCAGCGTGGACCGATACGAAGTGTTCAGCGGTGACGCAAAAGAGCAGATCGTGAGTCTAAACTTTCTGGACAACGTAGCCGCCACGTCTGTGACATCAAATCCAGCGATAGCAGACGGCACAAGCAAGCGAGCCGACGCCGTGGTCTATGATGACGACGTTGACACCAGCAACAGAGCCAACGCAGCAAGCAACCTCGAAACGCGGCTGAAGCGGTGGTATCAGTCGATCCCCGACACGCTGACGCTTAACTTGCGCGGGTGGCGCTGGATGCACATGGTGCCCGGTGACGTGGCGCTTGTGTCGTCAGACTACATCCCGGACCTATTCTCACGCGAGATGGGCCAGACGCTCACTGAAGCCCGTTACATGGTCACCAGCATCAATGTAAACTGGCAGGACTTCAGTTGCACCGTTGAGCTATCCCGCCCCCGATTCCTCTCTGCTTTCTCATCATAGGAGCCCCTACCATGGCACAGACATTTGACGGCGCGCAATATCCCGACGCGCTGCGCTTCACGACTTCAGGCACCCCCAACAACGTCACGCAGGTGGTCATCCCCGCCCAGGCTTCTAAGGCTTCGGTGCGGTTCAGCACGAACGCGGGAAAGCTCGCATTTGAGGGCACCGACGGCGCGGCTATCGGCTCGCACTTCTGCGACATCGACGCAGACACCTGGGCTGAGTTTAGCCTCGGCGATGGTATCAACACGTCAAAGGGTGTTGGCTCTATCTTTGTGGCCAGTGGCACAGCCACCACCACCGTCACCGTTCTAATCGAGGGCTAAGCATATGAGACAATACGGCACCCCCAGCAAGATCGTCGCGGCAGACCTTGAGGTCGATGGCACCACCGTGGTCGTCGATGAGGTCAACAACCGGCTCGGCGTCAACACGGCAACCCCAGCGGCCACCATCGGCGTGGACGGTGATCTTCACTTCCAGCCCACCGCCATCAGCACCAGCCACATCACCACCGCTGGCTCACTGGATATCCGGTGTGATGACAACATGAAGATCGGAACAGACGGCGCGGATAGCGTGCGGATCGGTCGGACCAACACCACAGCGGCCAAGGTACACATTCGATCCGGCTCTGATGCTGACCTGGTCGTGACAAACGGCAAGGTCGGAATCGGCATGGAGGACCCGAGCGAGGCGCTTGAGGTCGACGGCGACATTCAGCTCAGCCCCACAGCCATCAGCACGGCGCACATCAAGACGGCGGGCTCACTTGACGTGAGATGCAGCGGCAATCTCAAGCTGGCCACCGACGGCGCGGACAGCGTGCGGATCGGTCGAGTCAACAGTACGGCCGTGAAGGTCCACCTGAGATCGGGCGCAGATGATGACTTGGTGATCCATAACAGCATGGTGGGGATTGGTACTGACGCACCGAGCACCACGCTTGACGTTGACGGCGCGGCCACGATCGGCGGCGTGCTCGACATCACGGACACCACCGACGCGAGTGACGCAACCGGAGACACCGGCGCGCTGCGCTGCGAGGGTGGCGCCAGCATCGCAAAGAAGCTGTATGTGGGCACCGATGCAGACATTGACGGCACGCTTGAGGCCGACGCGATCACGGTCGACGGTACGGCGCTCGCCGAGGTCATCCAAGACACCGTTGGTGCGATGGTTAGCGGTAACACCGAGACCGGGATTGCGGTTACCTACGAGGACAGCGATGGCACGCTTGACTTCGCGCTGGCTGCTGTATCCACGGCCGCAATCGCTGACGACGCGGTCACCGTCGCCAAGATCGAAGACCTCGCGCGCGGTCAGATCATTTACGGCGACGCGAGCGCAGAGACCGCGAAGCTGTCACCCGGAGCTAACGGCACCGTCCTAACCAGCGACGGCACTGACATATCTTGGCAAGCCTCAAGCGGCGGCGGCACGGCTGCCGATGACGCCAATCTAATTCTACACATGCAAGTCTTTGCATAGGGAGCACACACCATGGCCACAATTTCACGCAACCATCTCAGCGGATCAACTGACGGCCGGCCTCTTGGTCTCGCGATTGATTCGGGAACATTCACCACAGTTCACACCGTCACGTCTACGGCGGCCGACTTCGAAGAGGTGTACATCTACCTGAGCAACATCTCGACGAGTCAAGAGGTGGTCACCCTCCGATTCGGTGGGACGGCAGACGGCGACACAATCAAGGTCAAGGTGCCCGCCGAGTCAACCGTTCTCGCGGTTCCTGGGCTCACCCTTCAGGGCAACAGCAGTACCGCGATCGTTATCACCGGGGCGAGCCAGACGGCCAACAAGGTTAACGTCACCGGATTCATCAACACTATTGACGCGGCGTAACCATGGCAAGACGTTCAAGAGTACCTGGGCCGGTGGTCCAGGATCAGACATTGGGCAACACCGGAGAGCGCCAGAATAACGGCGTGAGCCGGTGGCGAAGTATTGACCTTGATGATGGAAGATGGACGAAGTACGATCCCAACTCACACATCAAAAGCGTAAGCAGCAGTGCGGACGGTAACCGCGTGTCCGTCTTTGCTGCGAAAAGCAATATGCGCTGGACTAATGACAGTCAAACGTCTGGCAGATGGCACAAAAAGCTGATTGGGCCAGACGGAAACGCGCTGACGTTTAACGACTTTTTCAGCGTTGAAATTATCATCGAGTTGAACGCTGTACACGCTAACAACGCGAGCAGTCCTGACAAGCACGGCATCAACGTTGGGATAGCTGATTCTGATGTGACAGACAGCACGGCTGATTGCCACTGGGCCGGGGTTGGTACGTCGATCAACGTAATGACAAGCGGCACAGCGGGGTTCAAAATGTTCACGGGTGGAGATACCAGCTATCAAACGACGGCGAACAACGGCACCACAAAGGTGTATACGCACATCTCACCGCCTATCAAACACACCAACTTGACCGGCCCGAGTACGCGCATGGTGTACACGCTATTTTTGGACGCGAGTGATAACGACCTACTTAACTCCAACCAAGCTGCGATTCAGACCCACGAATACACAGCGACCGATCCGGTATATTTGTACTTCGCACCGTTTCACACGCAAACACGCACAAGTGACGATGACATGGACGCCACCTGGAAGGTCTGGTATCGGGTCAACCTGTCGCGTGATGGACTCGCGCCAACGTTTGTTCCAGGCGGCGGGCTCAGCGGGTGAAGTGCGTCGTTTACTTAGACCGGCAGCACTCCGGCAAACCGGGCCGAAAGGCCGAGGACCGGGGTGCAGCCGCTGACCTGGATGGTGACGGCTCTATCAGCGTAGAAGAGCGCGAGGCCATGCTGACGGCCCGCTATGGGCTGGCGGCTGAGGCTGCACTCATCGAGGCGGGTCACATTGTGGTGCCAATCGCTGATGGCTGGTATTCAGACAGGCACCGACGGGTCAATCAGTACGCCGGCACGTTCCCGAAAGAGTACCCCCAGGTCTATGTCTCGCTGCATCTGAATGCAGGCGGGGGTGACTATGGGTGCGTGCTTTTCGACCACCGCTCTCGCTCCGGGCCAGAGCTATCTGCGCGCATCGCTAAGCAACTGCGGATGGTCGCGCCCGAGGTCAATGGGGTCAAGTGCATCCCCGCCAAGCCAGACGACTGGACGCGCAACGCATTCGGCACGATCGGCGGCATCATGCAGCCGGTGGCCATCTGTTATGAGCCGTGTTTTATGGACAACCCCGCCCACGCTGATCTTCTGACCCGTGAGGGGTTGGCGGCTATCGGCCGGGCATTGGCTGCGGGCATTGATGCTTGGGCCACCACCTGCGAGGTGTAAAGATGAAAGCGATCTTCTCAAAACTGTTCAGCGCCCACGAGCGCATCAGCTACCGCCGTCTAATGGTGTTCGTCTCAAGCTGCGGGCTGCTGATGGCCGACAAGCTCGACGGAGACCAGTGGGTGCTGGTGGCGTGCTCCTTCATCGCGGGCGAGGCTGCCCCCAAGATGGCCGCCGCCTTTAAGGGTAACGGCTGATGACTGAAAGCCTGGGCTGGGTCGTGGCTGCGGTGGTCGGGGTGCTCGCCATCCTGAACCGGCTGGTTGCTGGCAAGCGCGAGCGCATGGAGGGGCCTACAGCGCCGCCAGAGCAAGTAGCCGCACCCCACGCCCAGGACGCCATTGAAACGGCAGCACGGCGCAACATGGGCGAAGTAGACGACGCGCTTGAGGGCGAAGACGTGGCCGGCGATCTGGCACGGCTGGCGAATCGTGCCGCGCGCAGGCGGTCCAAGTGATCGCGCTGCTGCTCCTGATTCTTGCAAGCGGGTGGGCTGGGCCTCTTGTCGCTCCTGTACCGGGGGCCGATTCCCCCGACGATTGCGCCCAGGCCACACCCATTCGGGCGGGCAGTGTTGTTCCTCCCTCGCTGTTCCGCTCGGATGGGACCGCCGTATGCACGGGACTGGTGATGCCCCCGCAGCAGGTGGGCTATCTGCTCAAGCTGGAGGAATACCACGAAGCCACGCAGCGGCTGCACGCGCTGGACGTGGAGCTATTGCAAGCGGAGCGCGATTGGTATCGTGACAGGCTCGCCACACAGATGCAGCCTAAACCGTGGTATCAAAGACCAGAGGGCCAGCGGTGGATCGGCCGGCTTGAGATGCTGCTGGTCGTATCTGTCGCGACTGTTGGGGTGGGTTATGCGTACACTATCGGAAGGTGAACTCATGGCTTCGAAGCTAATGATCGCAGGGATACCGCTTCTGATCTCCGTCGGCGGCATGATTGCCACGCTGGAGATGACCGCCAGCGCAGCCGATGAGACCGAGGACCGCCTGCGTGACGTCGAACTGAAGCAAGCCGAAGACGAATCCACGAAGGTCATGGTCAAGCAGAACACCGAGCGCCTGGAGCGGCTCGAGGCGATGGTGCTGGAGAACGCGCGGCAGCTCAGCGAGATCCGGGCCGATATGGCTGCCGTATGCCAAGCGACTAACGCCCGCTGCCGATAGTACACTTCTGGGGTGGCTTGTTCGTCCTCGCGCCCCATGCCCTCGGCCATCCTGGGAGGTCGGGGGCATTTTTTTTGTGGGTGCTAAACGCTGTACGTCTCTGCATCGGCAAAAGTTTTTTGCATGAATCGTATGCACCGCCCTTGCTTTTATGCCCCATGACTATAAACTAAGAACATCCAAGGAGGACGAAACAAAATGATCACCAACCAAAACAACGGCCGCACCGAGTACAGCAACAGCAGCAACGATCGCGGAGCAGTAGCAACGCGAGACGGATACACCATGTTTGGGTTCTGGGAAAACGGTGTACTGCGCTGCGCATACGGCAAGGCGTCGAAGACGTACAAAAACCCAGGCCGCGCCGCTCAAAAGTGGATGACAGAGTAGACCCCAACCGGCCCCCTACGGGGGGCCACAACCCACGAGGACGAAACAATGACAAACGACGCACTGGGAGCCGTGCTTATCTGCCTGCCGCTGCTGCTGTGGATGGTGCTGTGATGGCCATCGACGAGACACACGAACAGCGGGAAGCCCGCATCGAACAGCGCGTTTATGCGGACGCCCTGGCCAGGGGAGAGGATCCCGTATACGTGCGCCGAAGCATGCGCGCGGGGTACGTCGGGGGCTCCAAGCGGTTCAGCGTATACGGGGAACTCAACATCAAGCGCAGCGGCATAGAGCGGCAGCTCAAAGGCTACGACCGCGCAGAGGCCCGCGCCGAGGTATCCGAGGAGGTGGCTCCCATCATCGAGCGCCACCGCGCCAAGCTGCGCGCCGAGTTAGAGGACGTGCGCGCCCAGATGGCCCAGCATGAGGCCCAAGGGGCGGCCGACCTGCTGGAGGACATTGACAGTGCCGATCTATGAGTTTCGATGCAGCGAGTGCGGCGCTGAGGTGGAGGTGCTCCAGAAGCACAGCGACCCCGCGCCAACGTGCCCCCGATGTGCGGACACGCTCAAGCGGCTGGTCACCATGACTAAGCAGGTCAGCCGCTCCAGCTTCCGCCTGGAGGGCGGGGGATGGGCTCGCGACGGGTACAAGGGCTGAGAGGACTGGCGCGCAGGTGGGTGGTGGGTTCCTGCTGAAGCGCCACGCCCCGTCGGCATAGGGTCGGCGGGGCGATCTCCCTGAACGCTGTACGTCTCTGCAATGCGAAGAAAGTTGGTAGATTATCTTGACGGAATATATCTCCAGCAGGTATAAGAGAGTCAGGCAAGGAAGCCCACACAAACCCACGAGGACGAAACAATGGAAGCGATATTCAAATACAAGCGACGGCACCCGGACGGATACGGACCCGACGTGGTGGACGTGGTCTGCCCCGCGTGCAGCACCACCCGCACCCTTGCCTATGAGGGCTGGGACGCCATCGTATGCAGCGGCTGTGACTGCGACCTGCACAGACCCGACCAGACCGAAGAGGAGCGCGAGTTGTCGCTATTCCCGGTGACGGTCAACACCATCGCCGGCATCATGCTGCGCCACGTGCGCGAGGTCCATGATATACTTAGCGAGGTTAGCAACGAGGAAGCCGGCATCCAGTTGGGCGCCCTTGGATACTACGCGGATCAGCTTGAGCGGTCGGCGCAGATGCTCCAAGAGAAGGCCACCGAGATGCTGCCAGGCATCAAGCCATTCTAAGCCATAAGGAGGACGAACCATGGCACCAGCAAAGAAAAACGAACCGATCACCCTTGACGCACTGCCACCGGGAACGGTCGTAGAACTACAGGGAAAGCAATACCCCACACACGCCGGACTGCTGGCGCTGGGTCACGCTCACGGCCTCACGTCGATGCTGACTGATGTACTCAGCTACGCGGACGGCGAGGCGGTGGTCAAGTGTACCGTGGAGGGCAGCCGGGGCACGTACACGGGGCACGGCGACGCGAGTCCAGCCAACGTGTCGCGGAACATCGCAAGCGCCGTGCTGCGGATGGCAGAGACACGGGCACAGAACCGCGCGCTGAGGGCGTATCTGGGGCTCGGAACCACCACGCTCGAAGAAATGCCCCCTGAGGCCGTACAGGGCCGCGCACCGTCGCGGGGCAGTGGTAACCCACGACCAGCACCGAAACGCGCCCAGAGCGCACCCAGCGGCGCGCAGACGCACTCGCCGGACTGCCCGGTGTGCCAGGGCCCCATGTGGGACAACTGCGAGAAGCGCGCGGGCGGATGGAAGGGCCCCGCGTGGAAGTGCAAGGATCGCGACTGTGACGGCGTCTACTGGGAAGCCAGCGACGCACCGAGCGCAGACCAAGGGGGCAACGATGAAATACCATTCTAAGCGCTTGGCAGAGTTTCAGGCGTTTATCGCCACCCCCAAGGGCCGCCGACTGATGGAGGACATCCAACGCAGCGCCATCGAGGTTGCACAAGCGGAACTCTTCGACAAGCTGGACGAGGGCACGACCTGCCCATGCTGTGGCCAGTTTGCGAAGCGATACAAGCGCAAGCTCAACAGCTCGATGGCTGCAGCTCTGTGCTGGATGTGGGCGCACGCTCGCGACGCATGGATCGAGGTACCGCTTGCGGCCCCGTCGTGGGTGCTCAAAGCCCGCGAGTATCCGAAGCTCGCATGGTGGGGGCTCATCGAGGAGAAGCCCCGCCAGCAGGGCAGCAAGGCCCGGACATCGGGAGTCTGGCGAGTGACGCCGTTGGGCGCTGAGTTTGTCCGGGGGTGCTCTGATGTGGCCATGTATGCGTTCGTCTATAACGGCGATGTTCAAGACTTTACCGATCGGACAACTGACATCCGCCACGCGCTGGGGGATCGGTTCGATTACGCCGAGCTCATGGGCTTTGACCGATGAAAAAGGGCCAACTGATCCGGGGCAAGACACCGCTTGCCGTGCTGGAGGTGGCCTGCTCTTGGGAGCTGACGCCGATCCAGATAGCCGCCGAGGTCCAGCGGGACATGAATGTGGTCTATCGGGCGATCGACCTGCTCAGGCGCAATGGATACGTCGAGGACAAGTGGCCCAGAAAGCAACACAGGCCGGTGATAGCTACCCAAGCGGGGCGCGATGCTGTTAGGGTCTATGGCGGAGGGCGATAATGCAGACACAGATGATAGACCAGACGGACATCGACAGCGACGAAATCATCACGCTGCTGGTGCTGATGATCATGGGCGTGAGCGAGCGGCGATGGTGGGGCGCGTATGACGTCGCCCGCTGCTTTGAGATGAGCGAGAGCGAGGCGCGCATGATTCTGAACGACTTGGAGGATTACGGCTGGGCGCACTCGCGCGACGGCATGGAGTTCCGGGTCACCTTTCGGGGGATGCAGTATCTGCGTCTCTACATGCCGGGGCGGGTTCTGCCCCGTGCGTAATCTTACGCCGTGCCGACGGTGCGGCGCTCTTTGCATCCCGTGGGAAAGCGGGCTCTGCGGTAACTGTGCGGACCCGCTGCCGTGGGTCGGAGGACGATATGGAAAAGACATTAGGAAACCTGCTTTTGACGCTGCGCCGTGCGCGCGGACTCACTCAGATACAACTGGCGGAGATGCTCACGGGGGTGGTCGGTATGCAACAGCCGACGATCTCGGACCTGGAGCGCAACGAATACCACCCCAGCGCGGGGCAACTGGAGCACGTGCTGCGCCAGCTTGAGGCCACGCCACAAGACCGCGCCAGCGCGTACCGGCTTGCAGCTCAGCAGGTCGCCCGATGAGCATCATCTGGCAGGAAGCGCTGCGGGTCACCATACCCGGTCAGCCGGTCGCCAAGGGCCGGCCTCGGTTCTACATGCGCGGCAAGCACCCCAAGGTCCACACCGACGCCAAAACCAAGGCATACGAGCAAAAGGTCGCCATGGTCATCGGCACGAGCACGGCGCTGCGGGGGCAACCTCGGCCGCTGTGCGGAGTGCGCGACCCGGTGCGCGTCGATGTTCGCGCGGTGTTCCAGCGTCCAGCGTCGATGATGCGGAAGGCTGACCCGGACGGGCTGGTGCCCCGCGCCAAGCGGCCCGACCTGGATAACATCCTGAAGAGCCTGCTGGATGGCGTCCAGGGCGCAGGGGGGCTGATCTGGAAGGATGACGGACAGGTGCAGTGCATACGCGCTGAGAGCTGGTATGCGGAGAAGGGCGAGCCCCCACGGGTGGAGCTTGTCATTTATCGGGCTGTGGATGTGCAGCCGTAGCGGTTCCCGTTATGGGAAGGGTGTGCCGGTAGCTCCGGTGCAGAACCAACGTTCCTGATTCCGTGGGTTCCACTGTCCCGTCTTGGCGGGTGGGGCAGTGTCCACGGGCAGGGAATCAACAGACAAGGATGAATCAGGACATGAAAAAGCCGATCGGCAAGATCGCGGAGCATACCCGCGTAGATGATGCGTGGGTGCCCGTAGGGTTCGACGCAATCGAGGCACTCGACAACGATAGAAGAGGAGCGCACCACCCGGCCTCGTGGGTAGAGGTCAAGCTCTGGGTGTGGATGAAGACGCACCGGGGCGCGATTCCCAGTGTGCGCGCCATCCAAGACTGGGCCCAGTGGACAAAGCACCAGGCTGCAGAGGTGCGGCGAATGGTCGAACAGCAGCACCGCGAATGGTCCGAACGCTTTGGGCAGAATCGGACAGGACTCGGATCAACAGGGCATCACGTCCAATCACAAAACCGGACAGCCACACCGAATGATCCCGAGAACTTACGCGACCCAGTCGGACAGGAATCGGACGGGAATCGGACGGGAATCGGACAAGAATCGGACTCGTGCGCGCGTTCCTCTTATACAAATACAAGCAACAATACATCACAAGAGAGAGAGGGGGAATCCCCCTCACCCCCGGTCGCCAACAAGCAGCTCGAAAAGGTTGTGATCCTGGAGATGTGGGACACGATGTGCGCGATACGTGCGGACGTGTTTCCCGGCTCGCAGCGGGTGCTGGCTTTGCTACCAGCCAGAGAGCAGAAGCTGCGCGCGTGTCTCAACAGGCAGAACCTCAAGCCTAAGGATCTGATACATCTGACGCGGTGGTTCTTCACGTCGGAGGAAACGCAGTGGGTGAGGGAGAAAGGCTATCACTTCGATACAATGCTGAGGCCCGGCAACGTGGCGAGATATTACGAGAAGGCGCAAGGGTGGAGCCCCGAGCGCGATCAGCAGGACATCGAGCGCAGACTGCGGGAGGGATTCTAAGATGGCGAGACAAGACACGATCAAGGCGATGCTGGCGGCGTTCGCTCGGAACTACAGCAAGCGAGACGACTGGCCAGAGGCCGTCTGGGGTACGTGGTACACCGCGCTGAAGGAGTACAGCGACGACGATGTGAAGCGCATCGCGCGGCATGTCATGTCAGAGCGTGGGCGCATTCCCACCGTGGCGGCGTTTCTGGAGTACATGAAGGGCGACCCCCACACCGCCAAGCCGGAAGGCCCCAAGGGCTGCCCAGCGTGCGAGGGCACCGGGTGGCGTGAAGTGGCCTGGCATCGGTGGGCAGACGGTCGGATGCTGGTCACGAGCTACGCGGCCGCGTGTGACTGCGCGCTGGGTCACACTTACGCCATGGGAGCGGCTGAGCATTGGTCGGACGTGGTGGATGCGTACAGCAAGCACCCGAGCACCGAGGCCGTATATGCGACCAGCGCCAGCGCGCCCGCGTTGACCATCGAGCAGCGATACCACCCGGACGTGGTGGAACGCTTGCGCGGGGGGTCTGCTCGCTGATAGCGTAGGGCACGAGGTGACCCGTGGAGGCAATGCTGGATCAACTGCTGGACGATGGGCACCTGGGCATTTTTGCGGCGTTCCTCATCTTTCAGTTTTTCACCATGCAAAAGCGTCTCGACAAGCTGGTGGACGGGTTCCAAGATCAGATCGACGACATCCGCAAGGACTACGACCAGCGCACGGAGCGCATGCGCGAGCGATACGACCGGGTGATCACCGAATACCGAGACCGCGAAGAGAGCCAGAGCCGAGAGTTTATGATCGCCCGCACCAAGGTACACAACGAGATCGTGAGCAAGCTTGACCGCATGTTAGACCGCGACAAGTAAGGAGCGCCCCCATGTCATCAAAGACGACCGCAACCCCCGCACCCGTGGACCTTGCCAACCTGGATGTGGGACCAGAGCCCCCGCAGCTATCCGAGACGCTCGGTGTTGCGTCAGACATCACAGCGGCAGCAGATGCGGCCCAGGCGATCGGCGGTGAACATGCGCCCGTTGTGGCTGTGGCGCTTGCCGGGATGGCCGTGGCGGGTGGCTCCAAGGCGTTCAAGCTTTACCGGGACTGGGCAGAGCAGAAGCATGAACGCGAGATGAAGAGGCTTGAGATCGAGTCTCAGAATCAAGGGCTGGAGGGAGAGCAGCCACCCCCGTGCGCGGTCAAGTCGGCAGCGATGCAGGCGGAGATCGACGGTCTGAAGGCGAAGCTGGCAGGCATCGAGAGGAAGACCGCCAGCATATCCGCAGACTTCGATGGTGAGGACGTAGAGCGGCAGGTCAAGCGGATGAAGAAGCGCATGGACGAGATTGACGAGGCCGTCAGCAAGCTGGGGCGAAATACATGAGAGGACGAAATGCAGATCACACCGATAACCCTGCGCGAGGCTGCGGCTTTTGTCGCTGAGCATCACAGGCACCATAAGCCACCCCAGGGCGCGCTCTTTGCCATCGCGGTATCAGAGGGCGATACCGTGGTGGGTGTTGCCGTAATCGGTCGCCCGGTGGCGAGGATGGCCAACGACGGGTGGACCGCAGAGGTTACCAGACTATGCACTACCGGCGAGCGCAATGCGTGCTCCATGCTTTACGGCGCAGCGTGGCGAGCTGCTAAGGCGATGGGATACCGCAAGCTCATCACGTACACTCTTCCAGAGGAAGGCGGGAGCAGCCTTCGCGGCGCTGGATGGACCTGCTTAGGTGAGGCGGGGGGGGGGTCGTGG
>Ga0209232_1000955_pt1 | contig 16469 bp, 27 predicted proteins | sample ETNvirenome_2_60_FD_184066 | JGI IMG/M metagenome (GOLD analysis project Ga0209232, IMG submission 184066) | Marine viral communities from the Pacific Ocean - ETNP_2_60 (SPAdes) (version 2) | ecosystem: Environmental > Aquatic > Marine > Oceanic | place: Pacific Ocean | collected 2013-06-22
GCAATGGAAAAAACAATAATTAAAAAAATAGATAAAAAGAAATAAAATGGAAGAAATATTAATTTACACACAACATTACGCAAATAGTATAACCGAAGTCTATTTAACGGAAGACAAAAAAACAGTAATACAAAAAAAATGTCTTTATTCTACATGTGGGGAATACACATATGATATTGACGAGTATTTGGAGAAAAAAATGGTTGGTTATAGACAAATTAGAAAAAAAGTTAATAAAACTAACTATGTTTTGGACATAGACGGGACATTATGTGAAGATATACCTAATGAACAGTTTGATAGGATGTCTGACGCAAAACCACATCATAATGCAATAGAAACAATTAATAAGTGGTACGAAGAAGGAAATATAATTACATTTTTTACATCTAGAAAAGAAGAACATAGAGAAATTACTGAACAGTGGTTAAGAAATAACGAAGTGAGATGGCACCATATAATTTTTGGTAAACCAAGAATTCACGAAGATGTTACAGGATATCATTATATAGATAACCATAAAGTTAGAGCTACTAGATATAAAGAAGATAGTGTGTGGGGGGAACTGATAAGTGCGACAAAAGAAATAAAAGTTTTTCCAAAATAAGATAATAAAATAATAAAAAAGTCGTATATTTGTACTATGGAAACACAAGAAAAATCAAATTGGGACACATATGACTTCCAAGACTGGGTTGTTAGACATGTTAACCTTATCTTAGTTGGAAGAGAACTAGATTTATTCCTAAAAAATAATTTTGGGTATGACGACCTAAAACTATTTGGTAAACTAGAAGACGCGGAGAATCTAAAAAGTGTGTACCAATCTAGTATGTTTGATAAAACGATTACCTTTAGTGGTAATTTACAATGGACGAGTATTAATTTTTAAAAAATAAAATAAAATGGGTGGAAGCACAATGATGGAAAAAAGAGGTCACCATATCTGTAAAATGGTGAATTACGAGGTTAGACAAAAAGTCACACAAGAAACCTCAAAAAGAATAGGGGGTAAAATAGTAAAGACCCCTGGTAATGTAGAGGTAATGATTTACAAAAATAAAAGTAAAGTGGAAGGTGATATGAAAGATATAAAAGTTGCGGCACAAAAAATATATGATATCATTAAAAAAGAAGGTAAAACATCCACAATAGATAAAAGACTAATCAAGAAATATAGTTTGGTGTAATATTTATGTATATGGATGTTGATATACGAATATACGTACAAAGATTAAAAGATTTCTTTGATAACGATGAAGATGCTAGAAGAGACATGTTTGGGGCAAAACAACTAGACCTAGATAAATTCTACTTAATGGTCACTAAAAAGGCAACTAGTAACTTTAAAGAAAAAGGAGACCCAATCCTTTCCTCGATGGAACTGTTAGAAATAGTAGCAGATATAGCCATGGAAGACGCAGCAAAAGAATTGAACATCCAAGAACTCATTGAAAGTGGAGAAAAAGGTGTGTACGTACCTAATGATATTAATTCAGTTTTTGTTCATTTTAAAGATGGATTTCCACCTATTTGCCTTAATTAAAAAATCTCATAACATATTGACAATATTTTTAAGATTAATTAAATTTTAATTAATGGAAAAAGATTTAACTAACACTAAGATTCTAGCGAATGAATTATTGATGGAAAAGTATAAACCAGTTATGGTTATAAAACTTTCTAAAAATACCACTTTAAGGTTAGTAAGTAGATTAAAAGAATTTGCGATGGACATTAGTGAAAAAACCCACTATGAGGTTTTAATTTTTCCAGACGAAGAAAAAACAGAAGTAGAAATAGTAAGTATTTGTAAATCAGAATATCAAGAAATAGAGTCAATTAAAAATTACATATATAAAAAATATGAAAGTGAAGACTTAAGTAATGTACCATATACTAGAATAATAGATAAATTAAAAGAAAAAGATAATGAGTAAATTTGTACATCCGGATATAAGTAGAATAAAAAAAGAGATACCAGAAATTGACCCACAAACAGGTGAACCAAATCCTTACTATAAAGAATTGACAGGTAAAGAAAACCCATCATACCCAACGACTGAAGAAATAATAGAATTTAATAGAAAAGAAAATCAAAAAAAAGAAATGGTAAATCACCCAAACCACTATGGTGGTGAAGGTAACCCATACGAAGCTATTAAAGTAATAGAAGCTTGGGATTTGGGGTTTAACTTAGGTAATACAGTAAAATATATTTCTAGGGTAGGTAAAAAAATTAACACATTAGAAGACTTGGAAAAAGCAAGTTGGTATATAAACAGAGAAATTAATAAATTAAAAAATGAAAGGTAAAATTAATACAGATAAAGGAACTATGGTGGTAGAGTTCTATGAAAAAGACGCACCAAATACAGTAAATAATTTTGTTAAATTAGCAAAAGAAGGTTTTTATAAAGACCTAAATTTCCATAGAGTAATTCCAGGATTCGTCGCACAAGGAGGATGCCCAAATGGAAGGGGTGATGGAGGACCAGGATATAAAATTGATTGTGAATTAAATGGAGATAACCAATATCACGATAAAGGAGTACTATCAATGGCACATGCTGGAAGAAATACCGGAGGGTCACAATTTTTTGTAGTTCATAGTCGTAACGCTACACAACACCTAGATAGAAACCATACATGTTTTGGTAAAGTAGTTGAAGGTCTAGACATTATTGAAAAAATACAACAAGGAGATAAGTTTAACGTAGAAATAGAAGACTAGTGAAGAATAGATTATCCCAACATGTAGGTAATACACCCCTTATCCCAATAAGGATTGGTAAATATACAGTCTGGGGTAAGGCAGAATTTATGAACCCATCCGGTTCTGTAAAAGATAGGATGGCAACATTTATAATTAATAACGCAGAAGAAAACGGTCTTTTAAGTAAGGGTGATACTATGTGTGAAGCTACTAGTGGAAATAGTGGCATATCATTTGCGATGTTAGCGGCAGAAAGAGGTTATAAGATGGTAATAATAATGCCATCTAATATGTCAGAGGAAAGAAAAAAAATGTTTAAATATTACGGAGCAGAATTAATAGAAGCATCGGAAGGTGATTTTGATGAAGCTATAAGAATGAGGGATGAGTTATGTTATGTTAATGGGTGGTTTAACTGCAACCAGTTCGATAACCCATTAAATGTACAAGCCCACTACCAAACTACAGGTCCTGAATTCTACAACCAATATAAAGAAACTAAAGGGGAAAAATTATATCCAGCAGTATTTGTAGCTGGAACAGGAACTGGTGGGACATTAATGGGTACGGACAAATTTTTAAAAGAAATGTGGCCTAAAATTAAAACTGTAGCTATTGAACCAGCGGAAAGTGCCGTGATGTCCGGTTTTGAACCAGGACTACACGGAATCCAGGGGATAGGTGATGGTAGTAAGTTTTTGGTTGATTTAGAAAAAGTTTCTGAGGTAAGAATTGTATCCACAGAATGTGCTAAAGCATGTGCTAGACATTTAGCTAAAAATTATGGGTTATTTGTGGGTATAAGTGCTGCTGCTAATGTATTCGCTTCATTTCAGTGGTTGAGGGATAACAATAAAACAGACGCTATTACTATATTATGTGATAGAGGTGAGAGATATTTTAGTTGTATGTAATGGAAAAAAAACCTGAGATAGTGGAAAGGAATATGTGGGACCACTATTCCGAATTACCTAACCCATCTTGGTATGAGTATAAAAATAAGATGAAAAAGAAATATCCAGATAATATAGTTTATAATGAAGAGTCAGATAAATTTGACGCTAACTTAAAACAATATCCTACCACAGTGGGTTCACAAAAATTTGAACCGATTAATGTAGATAAATCAGATTCTATAAAAGCAGACAAATATTTTAAGTCTAGACTAGACGAGTTAAGGGACGAATATAAAAAACTAGTAGAGGAATATAATTGGACAAGTCTAGTGTATAAGTCTACCTATAACTTCCAACCCATCTTAGGTGAACCGTATCATTTATATGAAAATAAAAATAAGGATTTATTCTTAAGCCTAATTGAACCTAGTCAGTGGAAAGAAACTTATGTAGGTACATTTAAATTATTAAATAATGGTAAGTGGGAAAAGTTATAACTTTAAGTAAGTAAGTCGTTTATAGGTATATTTATTGTAAACGACTTTTTTATGCGTATAATAATCACAGAAAACCAATATACCAGACTTTTTGAACAAGAGGAAGTTAGTTGTGCACCTACTGGTGTTACTGCGTGGAATGATGTAGACATTTCAGTTTATGATGTTATGAATAACGGGAAAATTCTGTATTATGGTGATAGAGACCCCAATGACATGGGAGCTATTAAACGTATACAAGATAAACTAGGGATAAGTGTAGATGGTTATTATGGCCCTACAATGGTAGAAACTATAGCAAATAAACTAGGTTACGATTTATGTACAGTTAAGTGGAAAGACTATAGTGTTGGGTATAAGACCTTACCAGAACTAGGGTTATTCGACGCAACCATACCAGAGGAAAATACTGAAGAGTATGTAAATTATATTTTGGCATCCACTCTAGTAGGGGAATGTAATAGATGTACAAAAAAGGAATTATTTGCAATTTACTCCACTATAGAACATAGAAGTAAAGGTAGTTTAGTTGATGTGGTTCTAAAACCATTACAATACTCCACCTGGAATAGTTATAATAATTCTGATGATAAGGAAGAAGCTTTAATAACTAGAATTTCAGAACAAAAAAGAAAAGGGTTTGATACGATGTTATCTACGGTAAAAGGGTTTAGAGATAAATCACCATTGAAATATAACCATTATCTAAACCCTAACGCTATAAATTTCGATTTAGAAACTAGTAAAAGGTCAATAGCACAATCTTATAGAAATAGTAAAGAAAATTCCAAACAAATAGGTAAACATTTATTTTGGTGGGATAAGAGACATAAGTAGATATTTATATAATATGAAAATCGAGATAACAGAAAAACAATTAGAGTTTATTAATGAATCACTCCTAAGTGAAGGTGGAATCAGAGACATTAATAAGCTAGCTCAAAGATATCCAAAAGCTGAAATATACTTTCATCAGGATTTAGATGGTGTGGTATCAGCTTTAGGGATGAAAAACTACTTAGAAAAATATGGTATAGATGTTATTGACACACATGTAATACAATATGGTGATAAAGAATTTTCAGTTAAAAAACCACAAGCGAGTGAGGATGTAATGCCGGTACTAGTAGATTTTGCACACGGAAAACCAATATTTAAAATACACACGGACCACCATGATTCACAAGCAGGGGTAGAAGATGATACAGCAACACAATTTAGAGGAGCGAGGTCAAATGTAGAAACTATTTCACAAACTATAAGTCCTAGTGATATTTTTACCGATGAGGATATAATGATGATTAATACTGTGGATTCTGCAGATTATGCAAAACACGATATTGAACCAGAACAAGTAATGAATCTAATTAGAGATTTTGAATCAGGTGACCAAACCTATGAAAAAAGATGGATGTTAGGACTTTTAACTAATAAATTATTATTAGCTTATAAAAACAAACCAGGATTCTTAGAACACTTAGTTATGAATTCATCACCATCCTTGATGAATATATATCAAAACATAACTTCATACGCAAAAGAAAAAGGTTTTGCTTCACCAGAAGAAATGGCACAAAATCAAGCAGAATACATAAAGTCACAACAAGAAAGTGATAATCTAAATTTAGATGGTAATATAATAGTACAATATGGTGGTGGTAGATTATTTAAACCAGGTTCTTATGATAGATATACGCCATTTAAAATTTATCCTGATGCTGACTTTTTTGTAGTGGCATGGCCTATGGGTCTAGTACAAGCTTCTTGTAATCCTTTTAAGAAAGATAGAGCTCTTAAAGGTGTTAATTTAGGAGACATAGCTCAGGAAGTACTTAAAGAAGTAGAACCACAACTTAAAAAACACCAAGTACCAGTTTCGGTCATTAAAAGAATAGGAGAGACGAAAGCAGAAGGAGAAAGTATAGGTTTTAAAACTTCGGACCTTTTTGCCTTATATAAAGACCACTTACAAAATATGCCATCATCCGACTCTCAATACTATGACATGGCAGTTAGTATAATAGACACACCGTGGGATAAATTAAGTGAAAAACAGAAAGCGGTATTAGATAAGATAACTGTACCAGCATGGGACGTTATTCAAGCTAATAGTGGTGGACATAAATGTATAACTAATATTAGTGGATTAAATTTCTTCAGTAGAGCAACTAGACAACCAGAAGGCCCTTATAAGAAAAAAGCAGACGCTAAACCAACCAGATATGTGGAATTTGTTAAGTGGGTACAGAAAGAAATGGTCAAGAAAATTAAAGAAAATATAGATTCTACTCAGTAAAATTTAATAAATCACCCTCCACTAAAGAGTACTCCCCAGCAGGTAATTCTAAAACCCCATTCCCCACACCATAATAATTTTCACATTTATCATCATTACAGGGTGGACAATCCTTATATATTTTAGTAATCTTATTATTAACTATGAATATAATATCTAAAGGAATTAAACAGTTCTTCATCCAGAAAGAACGTTCAGCAACATCATCAAAGATAAAAAGCATTCCACCATCTAAATTTTCTCGTCCCATCATACCAGTACTGGTAGCGTTAGGGGTAGACATAATTTCTAACGGAAGTTCTTTATTATCTATAATAACATTCATACTATTATAAATATCAAATGGACAGAGAAATAAATAAAGAAACTAAAAAACAAATAAAAGTTCTACAAGAAACTATTTTAGGACTTAAAAGTGAGGAGGGGATTACACCTAATGAAATTAGATATCTCCAACAACAGCTAGATAAATTAATAACAAAATTAGATAAAAATGACAAAAATAAAAACTAAGGTTGAATATATTTGGTTAGATGGCACTAAACCAGAACAAACCTTGAGAAGTAAAACTAAAATTGTAGATTTAAAAAGTACTATTACCACACCAAACCCAGAAGACTTACCACAGTGGTCATTTGACGGTAGTTCAACACAACAAGCTGTAGGTAATAATTCAGATTGTATACTCAGACCAGTAAGAGTTTACGCAGACCCACAAAGAGTTGGTTCTTATCTCGCATTATGTGAGGTGTTAAATGAGAAAGGTATTTCACACCACACTAATGAAAGAGCAGAATTAGAAGATATTGATTTTCATCGACACCGAGAAGATTGGTGGTTTGGGTTTGAACAAGAGTATGTGTTAATTAAAGATGGTAAACCGATAGGGTTCCCAAAAGAAGGTTACCCAGAACCACAAGGAAAATATTATTGTGGGGTTGGTACAGATAGAGTTGTGGGTAGAGAAATAGTAGAACAACATTTAGATGCTTGTATGAATATTGGGTTAGATATCACAGGGGTTAACGCTGAGGTAATGTTGGGTCAATGGGAGTACCAGTTATTTGGTAAAGGAGCTTTAAAAGTTTCTGACGATTTGTGGATTAGTAGATATCTTCTATATAGGATTACAGAAAAACATGGAGTAACAGTTGATTTACACCCAAAACCAGTATTAGGTGATTGGAATGGTTCAGGAATGCACGTAAACTTCTCCACTAAGGAAATGAGAGAATTTGGTGGAAAAGACTTAATAGAAGGTATTTGTGATACTTTAAGTGCTTATCATGAAGACCATATTAATAATTACGGTAGTGATAATGAAAAAAGATTAACCGGTTTACACGAAACACAATCTATAGATAAATTTAGTTATGGTGTGTCTGATAGAGGAGCGAGTATAAGAATTCCAGTATCTACAGTACAAAATAACTGGAAAGGTTATGTTGAAGATAGAAGACCTGCGAGTAATGGGGACCCTTACAAGATTACGAAAAGACTTTTAAAAACTTTAAAAGTAAAACCGGAATTAGTTGAATAAGTAAAAAATAAATTTTACATTTAATTATGATTAAAAAAGATTTTGATTTTGTGATGAAAGTTCTAAGTAATAGGGATAATAAACCTATACATACAAAAGCATTAAAAAATTTAATTAATAATTTTGAAAACAAATGGAATGATATGTTAGGTCCGGGTGTTGCAGATTTCTACGTAGAAATATTAACCAAAAAATACCAAAGTGACATATAACATAATTAAGACAATGACAAACCCAAAGACTGGAAGAAAAACTTGTGTTTTACTATTAGATGGACTATCTTCCATATTAGATATAAAAAGTTTGGACAAAGCTTTAAAAATGGCAAGAATGTTCAACGAAAATTCAGACAGTGGATGGAAATATGATGTTAGGGGTACAAACGGAAAAATAATTAAAGATAAAAAATAAAAAAAATGAGCAAATTTGAACACGTAAAGGATAAATTTATTAGAGAAGCGTTAGAGGACTATAAGGAAGTAATTGATAACGCTAAACCAGATACACTATCTGTAAGTAACTATAGAGTAGAAAAACCATGGGGATATGAATTATGGTTAGAATTAAATGAGTTCTATGCCTATAAAGTAATTCACATGGAAAAGGGTAATAGATGTAGTCTACAATCACATGATTATAAAATAGAGGCAAATTATGTTATTGAAGGAGAAGCAGAAGTACTTTTAGAAAATGATGAAGGTGTGATGGAGTCTAAGATATATAAAGTAGGTTCTGGGTGGACAGTACCTTTAGGGAGAAAACATAGAGTTATAGCTAGAGAAAGTTATACAGCATTAGAAGTGTCTACACCACACCTTAATGATGTTGTTAGATTTGAAGATGATACAAATAGAATATCTGGTAAAATAGAAGGGGAACATGGGGAACAATAAAATACTTGGTTCTTGTAAAGATTGTCGTACAAATAATAGACAAGTAGAGTATTGTACCGACTACGTTGGAAATAAACACTCTTTAGTTAAATTTTGTAATATTTGTGACGCTAGGATTGAAGAAGAGTATAAATTTTGTATTTTAGCTGCAGGAAAAGGCACTCGAAACACAACAGTAGAAGGTTTACACAAAGCTTTATTACCACTAGAAAATAAGGCGGTGATTTCCAGAATTATTCAAAGCATACCCAATAATATAGAAATAGTTATCGCTTTAGGTTATAAGGGGGAACAAGTGAGAAGTTATGTAGAAGAAGTTTTTCCTAGAAGAGATTTTACCTTTGTTACTGTAGAAAATTATGATGGTCCTGGTTCAGGTCCGGGGTTAAGTTTATTAGAGTGTAAAAAACATCTACAAACCCCATTTATTTTTACGTCAGCAGATACACTAATAGAAGAAGATTTTATATTTGAGTCATTAAAAGAAAATTGGATTGGTATCTCCCACGTAAAAATAGAAGATTCCTTAAAATATTGTTTAGTAAAAGGTAGTAAATACTTAGATAAATTATACTATGGTACTGGTAATAGAGCTTATATAGGTTTAGCTGGTATATATGACTATGAATCCTATTGGAAAAGTTTAGAAGAACATAATATAATTAAAGACGAATATCAGGTAATTCATGGGTTTGATGGTTTAGATAAAATAAAGTTAGTAGATTTGACATGGTATGACACTGGAAATAACCAATCCTATTTAGAAACTAGAAAATCATTCACCAACGAAGCAGTAGCTATAAAAAATAAAGAAGCTCTTTTTATAGACAATGGAAAAGTAATAAAATATTATGATACTAAAGACAAAGCTTTAAAAAGAATAAAAAGAACCAAATACCTAAATAATTGTTCACCTAAAGTAAAAGCATTAAATGATAATATGTACTCCTATGAACATATAGATGGTAAAATGTTATCTAATGTGTATGATGAACAAACACTGAAAGAATGTTTAGATTTTTTCTATGAAACTTTTGGAAAAAAAAGTTATACGAAAACACCTAAATTTAAAGATAATTGTAAAAGTATGTATGAAAAAAAGACTTTTAGTAGGATTAAAGTCTTTGAAGACACTAGTATAGATAAAATAAAATATATAAATGGTGTGGAAGTGAAACCAATTAGGGAGATGTTAAATCTTTTAGATTGGGAAAAAATATATACTAATGCTATCCCAGCAAGATTTCACGGTGACTATCAACCAGAAAATATTATATACACAGGTAAAAAATTTAGATTAATAGATTGGAGAGAATCTTTTGGTAACGATTTAGAAATAGGAGACCTTTATTATGATTTAGGTAAATTACATCACGCACTTATAATCAATGGACAAGAGGTACTGAAAAAAAATTATAATTATGAAATTAATGATGATAACTGCACAGTTAACTACACCATAAAAAGTAATCTACTTACTTTATTAGATTATTTCAAAGAGTTTTGTAAAGAAAAAAAATATAGTTGGGGTAATGTTGAAATATTAAGTATTTTACAATATATTAGTATATCTTCTTTATACCCGGAATTTCATAATGGAGACTACGGTAGATTCTTATTCTTACTAGGAAAATACCAACTAGCAAAAAAATTAAATAATTGATAATTTAAATATAAAATGAAAGAATTAATAGAGATATATAAAAAAGAAGCAAATAACGCTTTTCTATCGATTAAAACAGATGACATAGAAAAGTTTGTAAAAATTATTATTACAGCATACAAAAATGAAAATAAGGTATTTGCTTGTGGTAATGGAGGGAATGTAGCATCAGTACAAAATCTAGTGTTAGACTTAAATATGCATCCATTTGTATCGGAAGATAAGTCAGAAAGAAAAGGAAAAAGAAACAAATTTCACGCTATTAGTTTATGTGATTCAGGAGCAGCTATTACAGGAATTGTTAATGACTTAGGGATGGAACATATATTTTCAGAACAATTAAAGTACCAAGCAAGTAAAGGAGATGTATTATTTGCTATGTCAGGGTCTGGAAATTCAGGTAATGTACTTAAAGCATTAAAAATAGCAAAGGATATGGGTATGATATGTGTGGTGATGACAAGAAATACCAATACAAAATCCGATACAATGAATCCAGACTTAGTATTAAGAATAACAAGTGATAAATCAGTTTTTCCTGGGCAAACGGGAGGTAACAACAACAATTTTCATTATGAAGATTGCATTTCAAAAATATCACATATAGCAGTAGGAATATTAAAAAAATACGTAGAAAATGAAAATTAAACCAAATAAACTAAGAAAACATGTCTTAGACATGGTGTATAAAAAACAATCAGGTCATATAGGAGGTAGTTTTTCACTAGCTGAAATAGTAACTTATTTATATGAAAATTTTGATTTGGTAAAACCCGATAAAGATAAATTAATTTTATCCAAAGGACACGCAGTACCAATTCTATATGCTGCCTTATATGAATTAGGACATTTAGATACTTTAGAAAATTTTAGAGAGGTAAATTCTCCTTTACAGGGGCATCCTGACAAAGACCGTTTGAATTTAATGCATGCGACTACCGGTGCACTAGGACAAGGACTTAGTATAGCTATTGGTCATGCATTAGCATGTAAATCACGAAATTTACCAAACGATATATTTTGTATATTAGGTGATGGGGAAGTACAAGAAGGACAAGTATGGGAGGCTTTTATGTTAGCACCAACATATAAATTAGACAATTTAACATGTTTTATAGATTATAATAAAGCACAAAATGATGGTTGGGTTTCAGAGATTTTAGATATGGGTAGTTTAAGTGATAAAATAAAATCTTTTGGTTGGAATACTCTTACCGTTGATGGCCATAATTTAGAAGCGATACATGAAGCAATGATGTATGATAGAAGAGGAGATAAACCAACCTGTATTATATTAGATACAGTTAAAGGGCATGGAGTATCTTTTATGACAGACCCAGAATGGCATGCAAAAGCTCCAACAGAACAAGAATATAATAACGCATTAAAAGAATTAGGATATGAAAGCAACTAGAGATGGATTTGGTGAACAATTAGTTTTATCAGCAGAAAAAAATGAAAATATTATAGGTTTAAGTGCTGACCTAGGAAAAGCAACAAAAATCAATAAGTTTGGGGCTGCTTTTCCAGATAGAATATATGAGATGGGTATAGCAGAAAACAATATGGTTGGTGTAGCATCTGGATTATCAGAATATGGGTATAAAGTATTTTTAGCTTCATTCGCGTCCTTTTTAACGGGTAAGTACGACACAATACGATGTTCAATAGCTTACTCTAACGTACCTTGTGTTATTGTGGGTACTCATTGTGGTATGGCTATTGGTAGAGATGGTGTTACTCAGATGGGGTTAGAAGATATTAGTTTAATGAGGTCTTTACCGGGAATGACGGTAATAAACCCATCAACCTATAATCAGACAAAAGCAGTTGTAAAATACCTTTGTGAAAATGATTTAAAAAATCCACATTATTTAAGATTGGGTAGACAACCTGTAGAAGAAATATATAAAGATGATGTTAGTTTTGAATTGGGTAAAGGTATTGTTCATAAAGAAGCATCTGGGTCATGGCAACAACAAAATGTCGTATTTACCACTGGTTGTATGTTACCAGATGTTTTAGAAGCGACAAAAGATATTAATATTACAGTTATCGATATACCAACCATTAAACCATTAGATAAAGAAATAATTAAAAAATATGCTAAAAATAATGTTTTTACAGTTGAAGACCATTCTATTATAGGTGGACTCGGTACGAGTGTCGCAGAATTTTTATCAGAATCTAACTCAACAACTGGTAAACTAACCAGAATAGGTGTTAACGATGTTTTTCCAGAATCAGGACTACCAGCAGACCTATATGAAAAATATGGATTAAGTGTTAATAAAATAAAAGAAACTATAGAAAATGAGTTGGGTTAATAAAGATACTGAAATATATTGTTCTTTCGCAAAAAATGCGGGGAATACAGGATGTCAAATGATGAACTCCGCTTTTTATTATCACAAATTAAATAAAATTTATAAATCTTTTTCCGTAGAAAATATAGAGGAAGCTATACAAGCTGTTAAAACTTTAAACATAAAAGGATTTGCTATTACAATGCCTTACAAAAAAGAAGTTTTAGAGTTCGTAGATGATATGGAAGAAGAAGTGAGAAATATTGGAGCAGCAAATACAGTCATTAATGATGATGGTTATTTAAGAGCTTATAATACAGATTTTTTAGCAGCAAAAAAATATTTAAAACGACACAAAGATTTATTATATACTAAAGATTTTTATATTTTGGGAGATGGTGGTTACGCGGCCGCTGTGAAAACAGCTATCTTATCTTATGGTGTTACACCTACTACTATTAATAGAGATAATTGGACACAATTACTAGAAATTAAAGATAGTATAGTTTATAATTGTACACCAGTTGAAGACATTAAAAAACAAATTAATAATAATAACACATTTATAGATTGTATTGTAACAACTAAAAGTGGTCATGAACTAGCAAAGTTACAAGCCAGTCACCAATATAAGTTATACACTCAACTAGAATTCCCTTTTTAGTATGGAAGATTTAAGACCAAAAACTATATTTTGTGATATTGATGGTACATTAGTTAAACACTATAGCCCCCTAGAAACTACCACACCTAATTTTAAAATGGATATTCTCCCTGGAACACTAGATAAACTAATAGAGTGGGATAAGAAAGGGTATAATATTATATTAATTACTGGACGACGTGAAGGTGCGAGAAAAGAGACTGAAAGACAATTAAGAGAAGTGGGTGTGATATATGATAAATTAATTATGGGTATTGGTGGTGGTATGAGGTACATTATCAATGACAGAAAACCAAATGGTGTTATAGATTATGCACACGCTATTAATTTAACGAGAAATGAAGGTATTAGTAATATTGAATTATAATTAAGATGGAACTATTAAAAGTAAAAAAACACAAATATAAATTTGACAGAAGACGAGCACTAGAGTGTAAATTTATAGAAAAAAGTAAAAATAACCCAGGTTATCTAAAATATTTGGTGACAATAGGTGAAAAAGACGGAACCAAACACACCCAACCCGCTTACGGTAAAGATATGCAAGATGCTCTAAGTAGATTAATAAATAAAGAGAGGACAGTAAAAGTTGAGAGAAAACTGGAGTCTAACACAGGACTGATATTTCTAATATGGTTGATAGTAATGGGAACACCAGCATTTTTTGTTGAACATCACACGCCTTGGTTCCTTGTGTATACATTTGGTTCTTTAATATCACTAATGTTAGTAGCCGCATGGTGGTATAATTATATTAAAAAGGGAGAAGAATGATAGACCCATTAGAAAAAAATGCAGCTTTTAGACTAGCTTATGAATTCATAGTAAACTCTATGGAAGAAGGTGAGGAATACGAAAATCTTGAATTTATAAATAAAGACTTACCCCACAAAACTATAGATAAACTAATTACTTTTTTTGAAAAAACAGAAGAGTATGAAAAATGCTCAACCCTCCAAAAGATAAAACAAGGAAGACTTTCCGATTATTCCAAATATAACTTGTAATTACTTTATATTTATAGTAGATAACTATGAATATGTTAAACGAACAAGTAAATAAAAGAGTTGTATACGAGGACGACAAATATGAACTCGTATTACCCTATAATATTGCATCTATTTGTTCTATAGCACCACAATGGTGTAAGGATAAAAAAATTAAAGAAGCTACCGTAAACGCGTTTAAAACTCGTGGGGTAACCTATATAATCATAGAAAAGGATAAAAACAAAGCAGGGATAGTCCACGACACCAAAAGTAAAATACCCTTAAGATTTGGTGGTGAATATGCTCTTTTTGACCCACTAAGAGACCAAGCGTTAAATATAAGTTGGTACCAGAAAAAAGACGCAAAAGAATTCTTTAGTGACAAACCCGTACTAATAGAAAAACTAAACATACCCTACTCCCTCAAAGAAAGATTAAAATTTAACATGCCTTTTACTGAAAAGGAAATGAAACAATTTTCAGAAAAGAATGATTTTGCAAAAGCAGTTTATGATGAAATAAGAGGTTGGTCAGGACAAAATCTAGACTGGGAAAAGTTTGAAGGTAACGACAACACTACAGTATCTAATGATAGTTGGTTCTTTGATGATATGAAAGATGATGAAATAGGAATCATGCCTGATGGAGAAGGAATTTTAATAATCACCAATGACGAAACTTTTAAAGATAAGTTTTTAGATTTAAGTGAGGATGATGACTGGGCATATAACGCAGCTATGGGTTATAATTATTATGATGATTGTGAGGAAATGGACTCAGAGGAATTAAACTATATGAACGGTTATTTAACCCCAGAAAATCGTGGACGATTACAAAATCTTAGAGAGTTAGTGGGGGAACCAAAATTTACAGAACAGGAATTACAATACGACGAAGGAACCGTATATGATTTTCTTGAAAAGTATTTTCCAGTAGAAGCAGATAATATGTCTGATGATTGGTTAAGTAGTTTAGGTTGTGCAGTTTGGAGAAGTAGAGCACAAGCTACTAAAGACGAGATAGAGGAAGCAAAAGTATTTGACTGGGATGAAAGAGGGAGAAACACCGAAATGTATATAACATGGAAACAATTATTACAAGTTATTGGTACAAAGAGTGTTGAAAGTTTTTATGATTTAGGTGAAATAGACTTAAATGGGTTACCTAATTTATATGATGGTTGGTATGATGCGTGGGATGTAGATGATGAAGGAAATAAGGAGATGAATGCAGCTTTTACAAAAATGTTGGATGATATAGAAGAAGATGGGGTGGACACCATTATGGATAGAGTTAAAAGAAGTGAAAGCTTTATTAAAACACTTGGTGAACTAGGATTTAAAAAGGCAATAGGATGGAATCCTGGATTCTCAAATAGAACACCAGTATATAATTGGAAAACTAGTGATGGTAAGTCTACTGTATTGGTAGATATAACAGTCGGCAATTATAACCACAAAGATGAAACAGTATCATTTAAGGATGAAAGTCAAAACTCAACCAATAAAGACAGAATGGACAATATTCAATTAGAAGACTTCCTAGAGTATGTGACCAACCCAAGACTACCATTTAATCAAGAAGAAAAAGAAGAAGAAGAAGTTAACGAAAACTATACAAATAGAATTATTAATACTATCATTAATAATATAATCACAGAAAATGTACATAAGTAAAACAAGAAGTATCCTGAAAGCGGTAAGTTGGCGAATAGTCGGAACCTTAGACACTATGGCCTTAGGATGGATAATTACCGGAAATCCAATAATGGGTTTAAAAATAGGTGCCCTAGAGCTACTAACTAAATTTATCTTATATTATATCCATGAAAGAATTTGGGTCAAAATGAAATTCGGCACAAAAAAGAAAAAATCTTAATCTATATTTTGTTATTCTAAAAATTTTATTTATATTTGTCTTATGGAAAAATTAGTACAAATAATAGGGACAGGTTGGGTGGTACTATGTTTAACTTGTATAGGTTGGGCAATAGTAGAATACATCTACCT
>Ga0209232_1000956_pt1 | contig 16467 bp, 17 predicted proteins | sample ETNvirenome_2_60_FD_184066 | JGI IMG/M metagenome (GOLD analysis project Ga0209232, IMG submission 184066) | Marine viral communities from the Pacific Ocean - ETNP_2_60 (SPAdes) (version 2) | ecosystem: Environmental > Aquatic > Marine > Oceanic | place: Pacific Ocean | collected 2013-06-22
CGAGGCGGGCCTGGCGCGCCGCCGCGAAGCGCCCGGCGAGGCGACGGCGACCGATACGGTCCTGGCGCCCGACGGCCGCAGCGCCATCGCGGCGGAGCCCGAGGTCGACCTTGCGCTCGAGGCCGCGCTCAGCACCCTGCAACGGATGACGCGCCGGTCGGTCGGCTAATCCTCGACCGTCAGGATTTCAATCTGGAGCGCCCCGCACTCGCTCCCGCATTCCACCACGACATCGGCGACGATATGGCCCGGCAACGTCCATTCGGCCGCGGTCAGTTCGGCCTGCAGTGCAGCGGCGACCGCCTGGCCATTGCCCACCGCCAGCACGCCGGGAAAAATGTGGCGGGCGCCGGTGAAATTCGCGCTCGCCCATGGCCGGAACGTCGAGGCGCCAAGCGCCACGCCGAGCGGCAACGTGCGCGCCAACAGGTGGCGCAGGCGGCGGTGCGGGCAGCCGGGGCGCGGCGGCAAAGCGGGCGACCAGCGCATCATGCCGGTGCGCCGCGGTTGGCTTGACGCATCGCGCGGGCCCGCCGGTCACCGATTGGCGTAACCCGGCCCGCGTGGCGATCGGCGCGCCACATGTTCATGAAATGTTCCACACGGCAGATGATGTGGCGCCCCGGCTCGCGGCCACCGCGCAGATCGCTCACCAGCCTCGGGTCGCGCACCGCGGCGCGGCCAAAGACGCTGGGCGGCATCGCCGATTCTTTCAGGAAAGCCTCGATCCGTTGCAACAGGCTGCGTTCCATATTGTCCTCCCTGACCGCGTGATAACCGGGCGACTCACCCGATAGGATAAATCCTATCTGCTGATCATTTTCCTACTTGTCTAGGAAAAATCCGCTTGCTAGGAATGAAATAGGAAGGACCAGCCCCCAGCGACCTTATGAGCGATCATGTCCCCGATCCGCGCGGCGCGCTTGACCGCCTGTTGACCGACAAGGGCATCGATTATGCGCGCCTGTCGCAGGTGATCGGGCGCAATCCCGCCTATATTCAGCAATATATCAAGCGCGGTTCGCCGCGGCGGCTGGCCGAACAGGACCGGGCGCGGATCGCCGCTTATCTGGGGGTGTCCGAAGCAATGCTCGGTGGGCCGGTACAGCGCGTCGCGACTCCGGCGCGGTCACGCGGTCCGGGGATGATCCTGGTCCCGAAACTGGCGATCGGCGCATCGGCAGGGGCGGGTGCCAGCGTCGAGGGCGAGCCGATCGAGGGCGAGGTGGCATTCGACCCCAAATGGCTGCGCGACTTGGGCGCCGATCCGCGCGCGCTCAGCATCATTCGGGTCGAGGGCGATTCGATGGCGCCGACGCTGAACGATGGCGACGACATATTGGTCGATGGCGGCGACGCTGCGGCGCGGCTGCGCGACGGGATTTACGTGCTGCGCATGGACGATGTGCTGATGGTGAAGCGTGTCGCGCGCGCACCGGGGCCGGGCCGGATCTCGGTGATCAGCGACAATCCGCATTATCGTAGCTGGGACGATCTGCCGATGGCGTCGGTCCGGCTGGTCGGCCGTGTCGTATGGACGGGCCGCCGGGTGCGGTGACGAATCCTCGCTGTGACGCAGTCATGGGGAGGGGGACCGTTCGCGAAGCGAATGGTGGAGGGGCGACAACGGTCGCGCCAAAGCCCCTCTGTCAGCCCTCCGGGCTGCCACCTCCCCATGGCTTCGCCACAGGGAGGATCAGGCAGAATCCCGACGCGTTTACCGCGGCGCCGCCATCAATGCTTCGATCTCATGCTCCAGCACCTCGGCGCGCTGGCATTGTTCTTCGTTGCCATCGCGGCATTTTTCGGCGGCCTTGTCGCGCTGGCGCGACAGCTTGCCCAGTTGCTCCTCATGCTGACGCATTTCGCGGCCGCGATTGCGATCGGATTCATCCTGGCTGGTGGTCGTCCAGTCGGCGACCTGGCCGACGGCCTTGACCGGAGCGGTGACGACGGTCTTGACCGCGCTGATGCAGCCGGTGAGCAGCGGCAGCGCCGTAAGGGCGATGATGATGGCACGCATAGTCTTCTCCTCGCCCCCGCCACCGCGCGGTCCGGCATTCCATCGCATAGCCGCCGCGATCTGAACAGAATATTGCGACGGGTCGCCTTCGCGCTGCGACCCTGTGTCACAGCATTGAAACAAATGGTTAAAGTCGTGTTTACCGTCTTCGCTTAGGTCGGGGGGTGAATAAGGGATCGCAGCACGAAGAGAGACCGGGCACGTCATGGACCATATTTTTACGCCATCATCGGGTCATGCGACGGCGATCGCCGCTGACGCGCATATGGCGCAGGTCATTGACCTGTTTCGTGGCAATCCAGATCTGCGCGCGTTGGCGGTGCTCGACGCGAATGGGCGTCCGATGGGGGTTATCCGCGAGCAGCGGGTGCGCGAATTGCTCTTCTGTCCTTTCTGGTTCTCGCTGATGCAGAACCCGACGATCGGCGGCTCGATCGCATCGATGATCGAACCCTGCCCGACCGCCGACGTCGCTCGGTCGACCACCGACCTGCTGCGCGTCGCGGCACAATCGCCGGGAACGGGCGAGCTGATTCTGGTCGATCGCGGCCGGTTTGTCGAAACGCTGGACAGCGGCCAGCTTGCCAGGCTGGCGATGCTGCGCGACGCCGAATTGGTGCAGGAACGCGCGGCGCGCGCGACCAAGGTCGACCATGCCGGGCGCCGGTTCCAACAGGATATTACCGCGCTGACCGCGGTGCTGTCCGACATGGCGCATCAGGTCGAAACCTTTTCCGCCAGCCTGTCCGATCGGGCGCGCCAGACGGGGCGCGACGCTGTCACCGTCGCCGGTGCCACCGCGCAAACGCTGGCGGGTTTGCGCGAATTGGGCGATCGCGGGCATATGCTGGCGGCGACGATGACCCAGATCGTCGATGACGGGTCGCGCGCCCGCGCGGTGCGCGGCGAGGCGCATCGCAAGGTTCAGCAGGCGGGTGAAAGAGCCAGCGCGCTGAGGGCGGCAAGCCAGTCCATCGAACAGATGCTCGCGCTGATCATCGACATGGCGAGCCGCACCAACATGCTGGCGCTCAACGCCGGAATCGAGGCCGCGCGCGCTGGCGATGCGGGTCGCGGCTTTGCCGTTGTGGCGTCGGAAGTGAAGACGCTGGCCAGCCAAACGCGCGCCGCCGCCGGCGACATCACCCAATATGTCGACCGCATCCGCGACATCGTCGGTCAGGTCACCGCCGGATTCGACGACGTGGAGCGGGCCATCAACGCCAACAATGGCTTCTCCGACGCGATCGACCGTGCGGTCGATGGGCAAAGTGCCACGACGCTGATGATCGCAAGCTATGTCGAGCAGGCGGTGTCGGCGGGGCGCGAAATTGACCTGCGCGTCCAGGAAATCGGCCACGGCGCGACGGCGGTTGGCGATGGCGCGCAGGCGTTGGGCGAATTGTCGGCGGGGCTGTCGGAGGCGGCCCGCTCGCTCGACCAGCGCGCCCGCCATTTCGTCGAAGCGGTGGCCGCGGCCTGATTTTCGGCGCCGCGGCAAAGGCTTGCGGGGCGTTGTTCCGCTGCTAGGATGGCACGGCGCCGGAGGCGTCCATGGCCGCCGGTGGGGAGGAGGGTCATATGACGAATATGCAAAAGGGCTTGGCCGAGTTGATCGGCACATTCTGGCTGGTCTTCGGCGGCTGCGGCAGCGCGGTTCTGGCGGCGGCATTTCCCGATGTCGGCATCGGGTTGCTCGGCGTCTCGCTCGCTTTCGGGTTGACGGTCGTCACCATGGCCTATGCGATCGGGCATATTTCGGGATGTCATCTCAACCCCGCGGTCACCGTCGGCCTGTGGGCGGGCGGGCGGTTCGAGGCGCGCGACATCCCGCTTTATGTTGGCGCGCAGGTGGTTGGTGCAGTCGTCGCGGCGTTTCTGCTGTTCTACATCGCCAGCGGCAATCCGGCTTATGATCTGGCGACGGGCGGCCTCGCGGCCAACGGCTTCGATGCGGGATCGCCGGGCGGTTACGACATCTGGTCGGCGTTCCTGATCGAAATTGTGCTGACGGCATTCTTTCTGTGGATCATCATGGGATCGACCGATGGCCGTGCCCCGGCAGGCTTCGCGCCGCTCGCCATCGGCCTGGCGCTGACGCTGATCCACCTGATCTCGATCCCGGTCACCAACACGTCGGTCAATCCGGCGCGCAGCACCGGCCCGGCGCTCGTCGTCGGCGGGCTGGCGATCCAGCAATTGTGGCTGTTCTGGCTGGCGCCGTTGATCGGCGGCGCGGTCGGCGGCTTGCTCTACAAGACGCTGGGCGCCGACACGTTCCCAAAACCGAATATCGAGGGCGAATAATCCCCGAACCGGCGGGGGCAAGGCGCCTCCGCCGGTGCTATTTCAGCAAATCGATCGCAAAGGCGCGGACCTCGGCAGCGATGTCGGGGCGTTCGAGCGCGACCGCCAGATTGGCCTGGATATAACCCGCCTTCGACCCGCAGTCGTAGCGTGCGCCGTTGAAGGTCACGGCGTGGAACGGCTGGGTGCCGATCATCGTCGCCATCGCATCGGTCAGCTGGATTTCGCCGCCCGCACCCTTCTCCTGCCCCTCGAGCACGCGCATCACCTCGGGCTGGAGGATGTAGCGGCCCGAGATGATCAGGTTCGACGGCGCATCGGCCACCGACGGCTTTTCGACCAGCCCGGTAACTTCGGTCAGCGCGCCGTCGCGCGCGCCGGGGGCGATGACGCCATAGCTCGATACCTGTTCGCGCGGCACTTCCAGCACCGAGATCAGATTGCCGCCGACCTGGTGGTACGCATCGACCATCTGCTTCATGCAGCCGGGCGAACCGTGCATGAATTCGTCGGGCAGGAAGATCGCAAAGGGTTCGTCGCCGACGATCGCGCGCGCGCACCAGATCGCGTGGCCGAGGCCGAGCGGCTCCTGCTGGCGGACATAGGCGCAATTGCCGGGGCCAAGCCGCGTCGGCTCCAGCACCGACAGATCCTTGCCGCGTTCCGACATCGTCTTTTCAAGCTCGAAGGCAACGTCGAAATGATCCTCGATCGCGCTCTTGCCGCGGCCAGTGACAAAGATCATCTGCTCGATCCCAGCCTCGCGTGCTTCGTCGACCGCATATTGGATCAGCGGTCGGTCGACGATCGGCAGCATCTCCTTCGGAATCGCCTTGGTCGCGGGCAGAAAGCGGGTGCCGAGCCCGGCAACGGGAAAGACGGCTTTGCGGATCGGTTTCATGGTCGAGGCCTTAGCCGCGAAAGACGGGCAAGAAAAGGCGCACGGGGCGCAAGTTTTGTCGCGATTATTGCGGAGTAACGATCACGACGACGCGGCGGTTGTCCTGACGGCCTTCGTCGGTATCGTTGCTCGACATCGGCACCGTTTCGCCGCGGCCGACGACCTGATCGGCGGTGAACTTCATCCCGCCGGCCAGCATCGGCGCGGCCACGGCCTCGGCCCGCGCCTGCGACAGCGTCAGATTGTAAGCGGCGGCCCCCGTCGAATCGGTGTGGCCTTCGACCCGCGCCGTCGTGATGCCGACCGCGACGAGTTTGGCCGCTGACTCGGTGATCCGCGTCTGTTGCTCCGCCGGGACGCTGCTTTCATTGGTCGAGAACAGGAGGCGTTCGGGCATATTCAATGCCCAGCCAAGACCGTCTTCGACAAAGCCTTCGGCTTTTAGGACCGCGATTTGGGCCGGGGTGAACCCGGTCGGCGGCGGCACACTTTGACAGGCCGCCAGCAGGGCAGCAAAGGCGAGCATGAAAAAGGCTCGGATGGGTCGGGCGATAGTCTGGGTCACGGCGATACTCCGCTGGTCATACTCGGGAACGATTGGTCAGTTTATTGGCGTACATGGCGGCATCGGCGGCGGTAAGCAGCGCCGTCGCGTCATCGCCGTCGTCAGGATAAAGGGCGGCGCCGACGCTGACCGACGCGCGATAGGTCTCGCCGCTTGGCAATTCGACGGGTTGGGCGACGCAGGCCCGGATCCGGTTTGCCAGGTCGTTGGCGGCGGTTTCAAGGTCGATCGGATCGACGATCACGATGAATTCGTCGCCGCCGATGCGCGCGGCAAAGTCGCTTTCCCGCAACGTTTCCTTGATGCATGCCGACAGCGCGACCAGCACCGCATCGCCCGCCGCATGGCCGAAATTGTCGTTCGCTGCCTTGAAATTGTCGGCGTCGATAAACAGCAGCGCAAAGCGGCTGCCGCGGGCGTCCGCCGCCACAATGCGCATCGCAAGCTGTTCGTCGAAGGCGTCGCGGTTGGGCATCGCGGTCAGCGTGTCGTGCGAAGCGCGGTGCGCCAGCATGGCGCGCTCGCTTTCCATATGGCCCTGCCAGCCCTGCAATTCATCGAGCAGCGCGTTGATGTCGCCGCCCAACCGGTCGAGTTCGGCGATCCCCAGCGGTTGCACCCGCTTGTCGAACCGGCGGTGCAGACGGACGTCGTGCGCGACAGTGGCGATCTCGTTCAAAGGCTTGACCAGTTCATATTCGAACCGCCGCGCGAGGAAAATGGTGCCGAGCGCGGTGATGAGCAGGCAGCCGAGACCAGCAAGCAAGCCGATGCGAACATAGTCGATCAAGGTCGAGCTATCGCCCCACACCTCGATCGTGCCGATCGCCGATCCGTTGCGTTCGACGGTGACCGCGAAGGGGCGGGGAAAGAACATCCGGGTGAGCAGCGGCGCCGGGTCGGCCATGGGTGAGGCCCACTGGGTCAGCGGTTGGCCACGGTCATCGAGGACGCGCAGGCGCGCGATGCCGGGAATGCGGGTCAGCGGTTCGAGTCCCTCGCGCGCAGCCTGCGGATCGTTGAACACCAGCGCCGGCTCGACGCCATAGGCGCCCAGCTGCGCCGCCAGTTCCATGTTGCGATCGGCATAGCCGCGCAGCGCGGTCACCCCGGCCAGCAAGATGGTCAGGCCCGACAGCGCCACCGCGAACAGGGTGATACCGAAGTGAAAGCGCGACAGCAGTTTTTGCAGCGTCGTGCGCGCGCCGATGCGCTCGGGGGCTTTGCCGGTCATGACGCGCCTCCGTCGCCGCGGCCGATATTCAGCACCCGCGGGTCGATCCGCAGCGGGCCGCGCCCGATGGCGTCGAGGTTGACCGAAAAGCTGAGGCTGGCGGCGCGGCTGCTGAGGCAGAACATCGCGCCAAAAATGCACGCGGCATCGTCGTCGGTGATCGTCAATATCGGGCGGCCGCGGACCCAGGCGATCAATTGCCGCCGGTCGGCGATCGCCATGCGGCCGAGGAACAGCACATCGCAGTCACCGCGACTGGTCACCGCCGCGACGCTCAGCCGCCGCACCAGCACCGATCCGGCGCCAGGAACGTCGGGTGCCATGCGATTGGTCAGTCGCGGCGCTCCGACGACACACATCACGCGCGCCGAATCGGCCGATCCATCGGGCCAGCGTGCATAGCTGACGATGCCGCCGACCATCCGGTTGACCGCGCGCGCCATGCCGTCGTCGCTGTCCTCGACGACCGTCTGGCTTGCGGCCTGAACCGACATCTGGGGCGTCGTCAAGGACGCGCCGATCAGAAACAGCGATGCCAGCACTTTGCAGAGACCCCCATCTGCGCCTGGAACGAGACCTAGTCTGCCCGAGCGAGGGGGTGTCCGCTAGCCAAAACGATTGGAAAGTCAATGAAAAGTGACGTCATGCGACCATATTGCAACAGTCGGCTTGGCGCCGCTGCCGCCTCTATTCGGCGCGCAGCCGGTCGGCAAATCCCTTGCGCAGCTTGGCGAGCTTCGGCGGGATCACCGCCATGCAATAGGGATTGCGCTGGCCTTCGCCCTCCCAATAGGCCTGATGATAATCCTCGGCGGGATACCAATCGGACGCCGCTTCGATGGTGGTGACGATCGGCGCCGGCCAGTCGGCCGCGGCGCGGTCGATTCCGGCCCGCGCCGCGTCGCCCTGTGCGGCGTCGAGCGGGAACAGCGCGCTGCGATACTGGGTGCCGACGTCATTGCCCTGGCGGTTGAGCGTCGTCGGGTCGTGGGTCGCGAAATGGACGTCGAGCAGGTCGGCGTAAGAGATCGCCGCGGGGTCGAAGGTGATACGGATCGCCTCGGCATGGCCGGTATCGCCGCCGCACACCTGCTTGTAAGTGGGGTTGGGAATCGCGCCGCCGATATAACCGCTCTCGACGCCTTCGACGCCTGCAAGCGACTGGAACACCGCCTCGGTGCACCAGAAGCAGCCTCCGGCAAAAATGGCGGTTTCGTGGGTCATGGCGTCGATCCTTGTCTGGCAAAGCTGGGGAAAAGCGGATGCTCCCTAAATAAGGCGCGCGCGCTGCTATTCCAAGGGTGGCGGCGCGTCGATCAGCGGCGGGCGCAGCGGCTGGCCCCCGGCACGCGCCGCCGCGATCGCGGCGACTTCGGCCTCGATCGATGCGACGCGGTCGCGCCAGCGCGGGTGGGTGCCGGCCTGGAACAGCGGACGCCCCTGGCGCTGGCCGAATTTCTGCCAAAAGCGCGCCGCGGCGGCGGGATCGTAACCCGCCCCCGCCAGCAGCCATGCCGACAGCCGATCGGCCTCGATCTCGGTCTGCTTGAACAGCCGCGCGCTGCGGCCGAACTGCTTGCCCAGCCCGCGATCGACCCCCGCGGCGTCGAGCCGGGCGCGGTGGCGCAGGATATTATGCGCGATTTCATGCGCGATCGCCGCGGCCAGCTCGGCATCGTCGATGGCAAATTGCGCCAGCCCATGGTTGACCAGCACCATCCGCCCGTCGGCGACGGCGCCGGGCCTTTCGTTCGCCTCGACGCGAAAGTCGCTGACGCATCCTGCAACCGGCGTGATGGGGAGCGCCGCGGCAGCACCCACGTCGAGCGTGAGCGGCGCGGCGGGGGGCAGCGCCGCGAGCTGCATCTCGATCGCGGTGATCCGGGCAAAGGGGTGCGCGTCCCGGCCATTCGGCACCGGTGCCGCGGCAATCCCGAGCACCGCCATACCGACGCGCATCCCGGCCAGCGCCGCCGGTCCGGTCGGGGCGACCGCGGCGATAAAGGGAGCGTCGCGATCCGCCGCGCCATAGGCGGCAAGCGCCTCGCGCCGCCGCTCGACATCATAAAGCCGCGGGTCCCCCCAGATCCAGCCGAACTGCGGTTGTTGTATCGGGCACCTGGCGGCGTTGGCGGTGGTCAGGCGAAACCCGATGGCCGCGACGCGCGCTTCCAGCGCGGCGAGCGAGGCATAGGGCGAGGGACCGGCGCTTGCCGCGGCATGGACCGGCGCTGCGGTCAGCAGCGCCAGCACGGCAAGGATCGAAGGAGTAGGACGCAGCATCGCGCCCGCTTATCAAGCCGCGCCTGTCGCGGCCATGAATTTCCCCGGCCATGCCGGTGCCGACCTCTTGCCTATCGCCGGGCAAGCGCCGATAGGGCGGGGCGATGACGAACGCCGCGCCCCTGTCTTCACCTGCTGCCCACCACCCCCGCCCCGCCACGCTCGCGCGCTGGCTGTGGGCCGTCGCGCTGCTAGTGGTCATCGTAGTCGGCGTCGGCGGGATCACCCGGCTGACCGAATCGGGTCTGTCGATCACCGAATGGCGCCCCGTATCGGGGGTGCTGCCGCCGCTCAACGAGGCTGATTGGGCCCGGGAGTTTGAAAAATATAAACAAATCCCCGAATATCGCGAGATCAACCTCGGCATGACGCTGGCGGGGTTCAAGGCGATATTCTTCTGGGAATGGCTGCACCGCATCCTGGGGCGCGTGGTCGGCATGGCGATGCTTGTGCCGCTGGCCTGGTATGCATGGCGCCGCGCGATCCCGGCGGGCTATCACGTTCGTTTGCTGGCGCTGACGTCGCTCGTTGGGCTGCAAGGAGCGCTCGGCTGGTGGATGGTCGCATCGGGGCTCGAATATCGCACCGACGTCAGCCATTTCCGCCTCGCCGCGCATCTTTTGACCGCGCTGTTCCTGCTCGCGGGCCTCGTCTGGACCGCGCGCGATCTGGATGCGTCGGCGCGCGATGCTGCGGCGCGGCCCGCGCGGTTGACCCGCGGCGGGATTGCAGTGATCGCGATCCTGTTCGTCCAACTGCTGCTCGGCGCGTGGGTGGCAGGGCTCAACGCCGGATTCGTCGCCAGCGGCTGGCCGCTGATGAACGATCATTTCGTGCCCGAGGGCATCGACTGGGCGGGCGGTATGTGGCTGGCGCTGACCAATGATCCGTTCCTGATCCATTTCCTGCATCGCTGGTGGTCGTGGATCGCGGCGCTGGCGCTGTTGCTGCTCGCGCGCGCTTTGGCGCGGCGCGGCGCGCCGGGCGAAGCGCGGCTGCTGGTCGCGGTGGTCGCGGTGCAGATGCTGCTGGGTATCTGGACCGTGGTGTCGGGCGTATCGATGTGGGTCGCCGTGGCGCATCAGGTGGTGGGGGCGATCCTCGTCGCCATCGCCGCCGCGGCGCTGCACCGGCTGGGCCGCTCCGCCGCATGATGTTGCTCGGCGGTCTTGGCGGCGCGCTGCTGCTGATCGCTCAGCCGCTGGCAGCCCCCGGCGACGGGCCGGTCGCGGCGTCGGCGCAGGTCCAGTTTTCCCCGCCCGTCGGCCGCCCGATGACCTATCGCGTCACGACGCGCCGCATCGGCCGCGACGGGTCGCTGATCACCTTTTCGCTGGTTTATACGCTGCAGTGGCAGCGGATCGGGCGCGGTTACCAGCTCAACGCCGTGCTGCAACCGATCGATTCGGACGCGCCGCCGGCCGTTTCGCGGGCATTGACCTCGATGCTCCAGCCGTTGGTTGGCGAGGAAATCGCCTATCTGGTGGCACCCGACGGCAGCCGCATCGACCTGGTCGATCCCGACGGCCTGTGGGAGCGGGTGACGGCGCGGATGCAGGCGACGGGCGCTGAGGCTGAGCGCCCCGAGGCCAAACAGCTGGCGCAGCTGATCGCCGCCCTGCCGGCTGCCGAGCGTGACCGGCTGGCGACCGCTGACATTCGGGCGCTGGTGGCGCCCGCGAACGGCGCTATTCCGGTCGTGGTGCCGGGCAATGACGCCAGCGTATCGATAACGCACGACGGGCCGCTGCGGACGATCGCCAAGGCGGAGCGGGACACGATTCCTGCGGCTGGCGCGGCGCAGCCTTTGGATACCGACCATGTTTGGACGATCGATACCGCGACCGGCTTGGTAATCCGCGAACGGCGGCAGAGCTGGATTGTCGGGGTGAAGGGTGACGAACGGACGCTCGTCGAAGAGCGGGTGCGTGCGCTAGAATTCGCATCTTGAGACACGCGGTATCATAATACCTGTCAGCAAAGCCGCGCGATACTTGACTTTCCGCGCGCTTGGCGTCATTGGCCCGCTCCGAAGCGCCGCTGCGTCCCCCGGGGATCAAGCGGCGCGGTTTGTTTCGGGCGGCAGCATCGCTGCTCGTCCTCGTCCATATCTGTCAAGGAGGTCGCCATGATGAAGGCGCTGACCAAGACGACCCAGTCGGCAAACGCCGCGACGGTCGAAAAGAAATGGGTGCTGATCGACGCCGACGGCCTGGTTGTGGGCCGCGTCGCATCGATCATCGCCAATATCCTGCGTGGCAAGCACAAGCCGTCGTTCACCCCGCACGTCGATTGCGGTGACAATGTGATCGTCATCAACGCAGAGAAGGTGGCGTTCACCGGCAACAAGCTGCAGGACAAGCGTTACTACAAGCACACCGGTTATGCCGGCGGCATCAAGGAAACGAGCCCGGCAAAGATCCTCGAAGGCCGTTTCCCCGAGCGCGTGTTGGAAAAGGCTGTCGAGCGCATGATCCCGCGTGGCCCGCTTGGTCGCCAGCAGATGCGCAACCTGCGCATCTTCGCCGGCAGCGAACATCCGCATGAAGGACAGAGCCCCGAAGTGATCGACGTCGCGTCGATGAACCGCAAGAACAAGGTGGGTGCATAATGGCTGACGAACAGACCATGACCGATCTCAAGGATCTCGCCGGCGCCGCCATCGGCACCGACGCTCCCCAGATCTCGGACGCGCCGCTGCGCGAAAAGATCGTGGACAAGCAGGGCCGCGCTTATGCGACCGGCCGCCGCAAGGACGCCGTCGCCCGCGTGTGGTTGAAGCCCGGCACGGGCAAGATCACCATCAATGGCCGCGACCAGGAAGTCTATTTCGCGCGTCCGACGCTGCGTCTTGTCATCAACCAGACGTTTGGCGTTGCCGATCGCGTCGGCGCCTATGACGTCGTCGCAACCGTCAAGGGCGGTGGCCTGTCGGGCCAGGCTGGCGCCGTAAAGCACGGCATCGCGCAGGCGCTGACCCGTTTCGAACCCGCGCTGCGCGGTGTGGTGAAGTCGGCCGGTTTCCTGACCCGCGACAGCCGCGCCGTCGAGCGTAAGAAGTATGGCAAGGCCAAGGCCCGCCGCAGCTTCCAGTTCTCGAAGCGCTAATCAGTTTCTTTTGTCGACGGACGGAGAAAGGAAGGGCGGTCCGGCAACGGGCCGCCCTTTTCCGTGTCCGCGGCCGGCGCGATGAATTGAGTTAAACATCGGTAAATAGGTCATTGTCTAATCGTCGCGGGCCGGTAAGCTATCCCAATGCGCTGACTCCTGACCCGGAAGAGGCACGCTCTAATACTATGGGGGTAGTTTATGAATTTTCGCGTTGATTCGCGGCGCTCGCGCCGCGGAGGTCTGTTGGCATCCGTTTGCGTGGCCAGTCTTTTCCACGCCGCGCCTGCGCTGGCTCAGGCTGACGTCAGCGTCGCGCCGACGGGCGGCGACGGCTATATCGCCGCAACCCGGACCGAACCGCAGGCCGATCGGGTGTCGATCACCGCCGGGCCGACGATCCAGCAGATTACGCCCGAACCCGAAATCCTGATCGCCAATCCGGGCACCCCGGTCACCGCGCGCGATCCGGTGAACATCACCGGCATCGGCCAGATGATCGTCGATAATGGCGGCGGTTTTGTCGGCCTGTGCACCGGTACGCTGATCAATCCGCGCACCGTGCTGTTCGCGGCGCATTGTGTGAACAGCCGCGCCGCGACCGCCTATGGCGCCAATTCGGGCGGCACCGCGATCGGCTTTGGGTTTGAAACCAACACCCGGGCCAACGCTGCCGGCCAGACCGATGAGCTGGTGCGCTGGCTGCTTGGCGGCGCCGGCGGGGCCGGCAAATATCAGACGAACACGGCGCAGGCCTTCTACAATGCGAACTGGCTTGCCTATAATCCGCTGTCGCTTGAGCCCGAAGCGCGCAGCTTTCTTTACGGCGACGTTGCGGTTGCCGCGCTGGACACACCGGCGGCGAATATCCCGACCTGGGCGGTGCTGTTCTCGCCGCTGCCCGCGCCCGGCTCGATCACCGCGGCCGGTACGGGCTATAATGTCGGCATTGCCGGTTACGGCAACACCGGCACGGGGACGAGCGGTGCGTCGGGCAGCGACTTTCGGCGCCGCGCGGCCGAGAATATCCTTGGCGCGCTGACCGATCTTCAGACATTCGAGGGCTTCCTGTTTGGCGGTGCGCCCAACGGCCTGACCCAGAATCTCTATTTCATGGATTTCGACGATCCGCGTCGCGGCATGACCGGCGCCAGCCCGTTCGACTTTAATGCGTTTCGCGACAATGCGCGCACCAATCCGAACGGCGCCTCGCTCGAAGGCATTACCTCGCAGGGCGATTCGGGTGGGCCGCTGATCCTCCAGAATTTCTCGCGCCAGGTGGTGATCGGGGTGTTGTCGGGCGGCTATACCCGCTTTTTTGCGGGCCAGCCGGCGAACGGCTATGGCACCGTGTCCTTTTACCAGCCGGCCTATCTCTATTGGGATTGGATCGCTGCGAACAACCCCTATCATTATGTGTCGGCCAAGGCGGGCAACGGGTCGTGGACCGATCCCAACCATTGGGTTTCGACGATCGACCCGTCGTACATGATCTTGTCCAACGGCCAATTGGTCAACGGCATTCCGGCGCTGACGGGCGAGCAGAAGACCGGCACCACCGGCGATTTCGGCCAGATCTGTTTCCAGAGCGGCGGGGTCAGCGATTGCCTTGACACCCGCACCGGCGTCGAGGTCGTCGAAAATCGCCCGATCGGCACTTCCGACGACAATGCCGGTTCGGCGTCGATCGCGGACATCGCGGCGGCCGCCGCGGCGACCCGCGACGGCCTGATCCCCGGCGCGCAGCCCGAAGCGCAGGCGGCGGCGACCCCGCTGCCCGTCGCGACGCTTGCCAACGGCCTGCCGGGCGCGAGCAATTTCGTCCCCAACAATGTCGATCCGGTCCGCACTGCGGGTACCGCGCCGCGCTATTTCGACGTGACGCTCAGCGCGACCGGGCTCACCACGCTGTCGGGCGCCAACGTCACCGTTGATCGCCTGACGATCGGCACCGCGGGCGCAGCGCTTCAGATCGATGCGGGCGCGTCGCTGTCGTCGCTGATCAACGTCAACCAGCTTGCGGGCATGGTCACGGTCAACGGCACGCTCAGCTCGGTCGGCGACTACAGCTTGTTCGGCGGCGGCCTGATGGGGTCGGGGCGGATCAACGCGCCGTTCCTGACCAGCGTGCTCGGCCAGATCGCTCCGGGCACCCCGACGACGATCAGGACACTGACTGTCGGCGGCAATCTGGTGCTGTCGTCGGGCAACAACCTGTTCATCAACGTCGGTCCCAACGGCACGTCCGACGTGCTGGCGGTCGTGGCGAACGGCACCGCGACGGGGTCGGCGACGCTGGGCGGCGCGGTCAGCTTCTCGCCGATTTCGGGCTATCGGGTGACCGCGGGCGATCGCTACACCTTCCTGACCGCGGCGGGCGGCGTGACCGGAACCTTCGGTTCAGCATCGGCGATTTCGGCGATCCTCACCCCGCGTCTGACCTATGGCTCCAACAGCGTGTCGGTGGAGATCCAAGCGGGTCTTTACCGCAATGTCGTCGCCGCCACCGCGGTGCAGAGCGCCTATGCCCAGCTGCTCGACCAGTCGCGCGGCACCGCGGGTCTCGCCAACGTCTATGGTCCGCTCGATCTGCAGAACGCCGCGACGATCCGCGCCACGCTGGAAAGCTGGGCGCCGCGCACCGAAACGCTGCGCGGCTCGCTCGCGACGGTGGCGGTCGACAATATGTCGCGCTTCACCCGCGATCGCCTGCTCCAGCTCGATGACGGCGACATGGGCGGCACCTTGTCGATGATCGGTCGTCCGGTGCAGCTCGCGCATCTCAACATGACCGGGGTCGGCGCCGACACGATGGCGGTGCGGTCGGACAGCGATGCGGTGACGGTGCAGCAGGGCCGCTTGCCCGACGACACCAGCGCCTTTCTGGCTGGCGGCTATCTCGACGGCGACAGCCGCCCGATGGCCAGCGCGTTGCCCGGCGGCGGCCGTGACCAGTTCGACGGCTTTTATCTGGCCGGCGGCATCGAAAAGGCGCTCGACGAAGGCAGCGTGATCGGTTTCGCGCTCAGCTACACCGATGTCGATGGCACCACCCCGGTCGCGGGACAGACCGCCAGCGGCAGCCTGTATCAGGGCACGCTCTACGGCAAGGCGGCGCTGGGCGGCGGAATCGAACTGGCGACGCAGGTCAGCGCCGGTGCGTTCGATTCGCGCACGACGCGGGTCGCCGACCTGATCGGCACGCCGTTCACGCTGACCGGCGACGACACCTCGCTGATCTTCACCGGCGAGGTTAGCCTGGCGAAGAATTTCGACCTTGGTTCGCTCGAATTCGGGCCGCGGGTTGCGGCGCGGGCGAGCCATATCGGCTTTTCCGACATCAAGGAAAATGGCGGCGGCCCCGCACTGCGGCTCGACCGGTCGAGCTTCAACAGCCTGCAGGCGCGCGCCGGTCTGGCCTTGTCGGGCAAAAAGGGCAGCAGCTTCCAGCCGCATCTCAGCGCCGATTTTGTCCATGAGTTCGAGGACGCCCCGGCATCGTTCGGCGCGACCTTCGTCGGCGGCCCCGGACCCAATGCGATCTTCGGCCTCGCCGGGACCGACAAGGACTGGTTTGAAGTCGGCGGCGGCATCACGGTGACCACCGGCAATGTCGACCTGTCGATCGGCGCCGACACGACGATCGGACGCAAGGATGTGTCGAACCAGAGCTATCGCGGTTCGGTGACCTTCCACTTCTGATCGAAACCCGAACAAAGGGGGGAAGGGCGGTCCGGCGACGGGCCGCCCTTTTTCGTGGCGGTTTGGGGGGTGGTGAGCAGCCATTGCCGTCTGTGGTTATCCCGGGCCGGGGCGGCGATCCGGCTGGCGCATGGACCGGGCCATCATGCCAAAGTTCAGGAAAGTTCAGCCTAGTGCAGCGCCCGATTTGTCACGCCGGGCGAACAGGCTGCGGCCGAATCCTAAGTATATCCGCAAGCCGGGCGGCGACCGTTTTTCCACAAATTGAAAGAGCTGACCCGGAGGCTCGCACAGCGGAATAATGTAGGACAGCGTTTTTTTGAGCGGCGGATGGCGGTTTTGGG
>Ga0209232_1000957_pt1 | contig 16466 bp, 20 predicted proteins | sample ETNvirenome_2_60_FD_184066 | JGI IMG/M metagenome (GOLD analysis project Ga0209232, IMG submission 184066) | Marine viral communities from the Pacific Ocean - ETNP_2_60 (SPAdes) (version 2) | ecosystem: Environmental > Aquatic > Marine > Oceanic | place: Pacific Ocean | collected 2013-06-22
GCACTAATAGTTCCAAGTTCAACGTCACCAATTCTTGCTGTACCTGCAACTGTACGTAATCCATCAGGTCCTAAGAATATTAAATCACCTGCAAATTCCTGTATTGTGTCTCCGTTTACACAACCAATGTTTCTTGTTACAGGTGTTATTGCAAAATCACTTGACGAAGTTCCTGATAGTTTAAATATTCTATTTTCACAAAATACAAATAAATCATTACGGAAAGCTTTCATGCCCACTATGGTATCATCAATTTTTATACTTCCTGCACCACTACCACTATTAAAAGCATCTTCATCAAAAGGTTGACTAAACACTAATTCTTGTGGTGTGCTAGACATGCCAGCATAAAACATGTGACTTTTAAATGCTGTTACAAACTTTGCACCCTCAACACTTGATTCCGTAACATCTGTGGCCGCTAAAGAAGTGTTAAATACTGTTGGATCATTTGTGCCATCCGTTACGATTATCTTATTGTTGCCATCAAAATTAAATCGTTCAAAAGTATATTTACTTGCACTTGTTCTACCTGTATCTCTTTCTGTCCAACTTTCAGATACTGCGTCATCTACAGCATGTGCCGCAGCAGATGTTGAACTTGTTGCTCGTGTTACTCCTGTAAACGCTGTGCTTGTCTTACCTGTATATGTAAATATCTCAGAATTAATTTGTAACGTGCCACTAGAACTAAATCCTGATGTGTTGTCAACTGTTATAGTTCCAGATCCTGTCATTCCAGTTGCTTGTAAAATTTTTAAAGATAATTCAGTTGATGCCGAACTAAATATTTTTTCTCCACGTGCAGCTAACACATTATCATTAAAAAAAGATACCATTAAAATTTTTTCAGAACTAGCTGATGTTTGTGGTACTATATGATTTACGTGTTTTCTAAACCCACTTATTCTTCTGTAACCACCTTTTATATCAGGCTCAAAGTTTAACAACTCTAATGCTTGTCCGGGTTTCATAATAAATGTAGATCTACTTTTAACAAGTCCTCCTTCACAAGTAAACGCAAATGGTTGTGTTTGAGACAGATCAGGCATCTATACAGCCCTCACATAATTTTTTCTGTTAATAAGCTCTATTCTCATTCTCTTAACACCGTCTTGATACTCTTTATTTGCAAATTGTGCATTTTGTAAATCAGAACGTAACATAAATGCGTAGTATCTAGCACGTGCTATTATTACTGGTTCAAATCTTGTTGGTATAATAGAAGTGTCTGTAGCTCCAGATAAATCTGTATGTGTAATATAATAATCAAATTTTATTGATAAATTATCTGTATCTGGTACAGGACTCAATCCTACTTCATCATTGTATGTGGTGTAAACATATTCTGGCTCACCAAGTTTATCAGTAGATGCTGCAGAGTCTTTTTCTCTAAAACTATCATTCCATTCTTCATATGTTAAATATTTTAATCGTTTTGGGTTTACGTCATCTTCTGTAAGACTAATAAATCCTACAAAAGCGTTAGACCCTGAACTTTCTGTTAATGTAACAAAATGGGTTACAGCCGTTGCAGTAAATGTAAAACTTGTATAAGATGATTCATTTGCATTACTTATTGTTATGGTTTGAGATTTAGTTTGCGAACCACCAGAAGATGTTCCAATAGTAGCAACTATTGTTGCACCAGATAATTTAACTATAACTTCGTATGCTTTACCCACAACAAGATCTGATATTTCTTGTGTAACAGATGCACTTGTTAATTTAAGTGTGTTGCCAAATTTAGAACTAGCTGCAGGGCTACCTGATACAGTTGTCCAACCAGTTATTGATGCCGATCCAGAAATTTCGTAATCACCGTTTGTAATATAATCTTTTGGTTGTAAAAATACAGTATCATAATCAAGATATTTTAAAGAAGATGAAACAGTAGCAAATGCATACAATTGTTTTCCAGATGTAAGATCTAGTGAACCTTCTGATCGTGTAAAGGGCCAGTTAAGTTCAGAGTTAATTATATCAGATATAGACCTGTTAATAAAATCTTTTACAGAAGTCTGTATTCCTCTAGAACTACCAAAATTAGAACTAGTTAATTCTACTTCGTTAACATCTCGTAACACATTATTTACTAGTGTTAGATACGTGCTTGCCATTTTGTTTCTCTAATTTATATATAAATTTGTAAATGTCTTTAAAATTTTTTATTAATTCATTTTTTTGCTGTTCGCTTTTTGCTTTATTTACAGCGTATTCTAAGGCATCTTTACAGAACTGTTTCATATTTTAGTATACATGTTACGCATAATAAATGCAACCCTATTCTGTAAACTGATCCTTTATGCTTCTAATTACACTCTTTAAGTCAAAAGGTTTTTCATTTGGTCGGTATGGACACTGGTATTCTTTAGGACATTCACCTGCACCAACTGGCACATACTCTCTGTACTGTGTGTGGTTTGCCCCAACAAATACACATATTCTTTGTTCTTTAGTTAGAAGTTGACTTGCTAATCTGCACGTTGTCATCTTCTTTGCACTAACTATACCTACGAATAGGTACATAACAACAAGCATTGTCAGTAAAGCTAGATAGAATGACTTACGATCCACATCATCCATCCTAAAGCACTACAACCAATTAAAGAAGCTATCGCCATAATTGTGTAGTCTCTTATCTGTCTGTTTCTTGCTTCTCGTTGGTATATAGCTTGATTTCTAGCTTTGCGTATCCTACCTTCTTCTTTTAATAAATCATCCCAAGCTTGTAGCCCATAGTTACCAATTAAAAAGTTTCGTAATTCTTCTCGTTGCTTTTCAAGTTTCTTACGACTACTGTAAGATTCCATTGCAACTTGCTCAATTGAGCCATTAAAAATCTTATCAAAGGTTGATGGGTTATTAGCGTTTTTGTGTATATTGTCTACATCACTTACAGCAGACATCCATGTAGATAACTGTGATCCTAAATCTTCTATTTCACGACCCATTGAAATGGCTTTTTTTATGCCGTTATAGGCAGCCGTTGCTCCACTAACAGCCGCAGACAACGTAACTGGATCAATCATCCTTATACCCTTTAAATTCTTTGTCTCTTGGTTTAAAATATTGAGACAGTGCTAATTTATGTCTCTCCCTATCTTTTTGTTTAATAAGTTCTATTTGTGTAAATCGACACCTTTCATTCGACTTATTAGCCTTTCTGCTCGATTTGTTACCTGCTTGTACCATCTGCTCTGCTTCATTTGATCTGCGGCTTCGATGTGATCACCGTCTTTTATAGCTTGTATCATTAATTTAAATTTGCAAAATCTTGGGTATCCGAGATTAAACATCATATTGCAACATATTAATCTTACTTCCTCATTCATAGAATCCCAGTCATCAAATACTTTTTTGCAGTCATTAAGTGTAGTTTGTATGTCTTGTTCAAACCACTCATCTACTCGTTCTTTACTTATAACTGTTCCTACAGATTTATTATATTCTGGATCTGTGCCTTTAAGCAAATGCCCAATACCTGCTGTAGGTAAACCTAAATGATCTAAGTATATGTGATACTTGCAACCCTCATCTTGTTCTAATTCTACACGTAGTCTATCTATAAACATTTCCATTATCTTCCTTTTCTAGCCTTTTTCCATCTTTGAGTATACCCAACAGATCCACCTTTGTTAAACCTAGTAGGAGTGTACTGATTACTCATATCAGGTTTTAATCCTACATCTGTTCCATAATTTGTACTAAATGTTCTTCTTTTTGGTAGATTATGAATATTATCTTCTGCTTCTTTATTTTTTTTTCTTTCTAATTTTTTCTCTGCTGCATCGGCCGCTGATGTTGTTTTTATGCCAAACGACATTTTAGGAATTTGTCTGTAATCTACTGGATCAAAAACTGTTATTTTTTTTCCCACCAATCCTAACTTTTCTTTTTTTCTAGCAACTATTAAATTATTTTCTTTTGCAAAATCAAATACTCGTTTATTAGCATTACTTAATTCTTTATAATCTTTTCTAGTAAGAATGTTATAATTTTTTTCAAATTTTTCTTTCTTTTTTTTCTTTTTTTCGCTATCAGACATTATCGTTTTCCTCCTAATGCACTAAACCCAAAATACGCTCCCACAAGACCACACATCGAGATATACTGAGTCATAAGGATACTTTCTGCTTCTGCTAGTCTGTCTGGAAATGCCAAAGTTAGGATAGTAGTGATACCCATAAGAATAATTAAAACCCAAGCCATTCTCCGTTTGTTTATTTGATATGCCATTTTATCAGGAATTAAATCCTGTGAACACTCACATGTTTCTTTTCCACACTCACATGTCATTATTTTCCAACTTTCTTCATAGCTTTACGATGTGCTTGACCAAACGTTTTTCCTTTTTTCATACTCTTAGTCATTTCTTTCATGTGTTTTTTAGTATGATGCTTACTATGTTTTTTCATAGTAGTTTTTTGTCTACTAGTTAGTTGTTTTTTCGCCACTTATCTAACCCCCTTATGCCTAATGCAGCACTTACTGTTAAAAATAAAAGATATGTGTACCATTCTGGTAATTCATTAAGTCTAGCAAAACCATTTTTTACTATGTCTTCCATTCCGGGAATAAAAACTAAAATTGTTGGAATTAATATAACAACAGTAACCAGTTCATCTTTCCATGAGTTTTGAGTGCCTTGTGCCATAATGATTTCCCACTTTGAATCGTGGGTAGCTGCAGTACGCATAATTTCTGCTTCAGCTTCTGCTTTGGTTTGTGCTAATGTAGCTTTTGCTTTTTGTTTATTAATCTGCCCTTGCATAAATGACCCTGCAAGTTCAGATATAGGTCCTATCAATGCTTGAAACATTATGTGTTTTCTCCTTTTGGTTCACCTATATAAACACAAGTGCTATATCCGTTAAGATATTGAGGATCTTGTATTATGCTTGATCTTACTTTTGCTACGTACTGGTAACAATTATCTGATGATGTAAATGGAAAATTGACCATAGGAAAATTTACCCATGTTGATGTTTCACCTAATGCCCATAGTATTGTTATAACTGGAATCCACATTATGCTGCCTTCTTTGTTTTTTTGCGTTTTCTGCCTGAAGCTGTAACAGACCATTTAACTGCCTTAGGTCCTGTTTTCTTTCGTGCTTCTGCTTTAGTTATCCTTTTCGCTACAGATTTAGGGCGACACGCAGGATACGGTCTAGATTTCTTCTCCTTACCAGATCTGCCACACTTCTTACCAGTTTTAACATCTCGCCAATCTTCTTTGAACCATTTAGTTAGTCCACCTTTGGGTTTAGCCATTATGCGTAAGTCCCACCCCTTTTCTTATATGTACGCACTAACCATGCGTTTGCATATGCAGATGGATATACTTTAAATTTACGTTTTGCTTCTGCTTTTACTCTTGCGTATAAGGCTTTATTTTTTGGGGTTGCACCTTTTTTCTTTACAGGTTTCTTTTTTGCAGATCCACCTTTTTTCATAAGTTTAAAATCAGCACCACTAATTATACCATCTTTATTCTTATCTAGTTTTTTTTGTCCACCAATTAATTTCTTAGCCATTTAACATCTCCATCGTCTTCTAGCTTGTCTTAATCTGCTGTTAGGGTCTTTTGCTGCCTTAGGAAACTTTTTCATCTGCCCTGCAGATCTAGCACAGTATGATTTCCTACGCTTGGCATCCTTACTTCCCTTTTTAACTTTACCTGTAACGGCTGTTTTAAGTTTACTTCCGGGATTATCTCGTCTATATTTTGCAACACCTGCCTTTGTCATACCTGCACCAGACTTAGTGGATCGGTAATATTTTTTTGTTCGTGGTGGTTGTTTATCTGGTTTTCTTGCCATCATTCGACTTTCTGAGGAACGCAGTAAGCTTTGACCCAAATTTTATCTCCTGCCAAAGACTGATTCCAATTTTGTTCTCTAATTTTTTCTGCAATCGTTAAGCACGTATCTAAATTATCAAAATAAATACTATCTTGGACTGTGCCAGATAAAAAAACTAAAAGAACCCAAATCATAGTAGAAGGGGCAAGTTGCCCTGCCCCTCATAATCAATGTTATTAAGTACCAGTTGTAACACTAGCAGTTTGTGTAGGACCAGTGCCAATATCACAAAGGATGGCAATAACCCTAAATCTACCTGCAGTTACTCCTGCACCTAGAGCTTTAACCTGAATAGCATCAGCCGCAATAACTGTGTTAATACCAGCTGCTTTTAAATTAAACTGGTATATTGCATCAGCATTGCCGTCTACTCCGTCAGCAAAAGCGTCAATGTCGGTGCTAAGACCCACATCGTAGGTTAACCCTGACCCACCTGCTTCAAGAACGTCAAGACATCCACCAATAACTATTGTATTATCAGGAACGTCAATCATCTGTACGATGTCATTAGCTGATAAATTTTGATCAGCTGCATCAAAGATTCTTGATTGAACCATGTATGGTCTTGGGACATTTCCGGGGTGTCCAACTGTTCCACCACCCGGTATGGTGTGATCATATGTAGTCATATTCTACCTCCCTTAATCTAAGCTAACAACAGCACGACACATTGCTTCAGGTCTGAGTACCTTTCGACCAAACACATGAAGTCCTCTAACTACGTCAGAGAAACTTTCTGTTGATCGAACTACTTCAGTCTTTGCAATATGAGATGCAGTAGCAGTTGAAGACATATGTCCAGCTAATAGGATGTTTTCAGAACCATCAGTAGCAAGACCTGATACTGTTACCTCATCAGTACCTGCAGTTGAATTTAATGCTGTAGTCTTGTAGCATGAAAATCCTGCAATGTTACCAAGAGACACAAGACCATTTCTTAATGGTGATGTCTGATCGCCTGTTACCTGAACTTCGGCAAATTTTGCACCTGCTGAGAATAGATGCTTGTAGAATAATGGTGGAGCAACAAACCATCTGTTTTCTTCTGGAACAGATTGATCGTCTAATGAACTCGCCATTATAAGCATTGTATTTACAGCAGTATCTCCCGGAGTAGTTGCACCACCAATATCAAGAGCAGAACCTAATGTTCCGATACCTGAAATTTGTTTTGTAGTCGCACCTGATTCACCAGTTAGACCTGCGTTAGTTGCCATTAAATCTAAAACATTTGCATCATACTTTCTCTTGAGAGAGTATGCACCAGATGATGTTGCTAATGCTTCAAAGTTAACGTGTGACTGACGCTCTTCAATGTCGTCAATCTTAAACGCAAATGCGTTTGCTTGATCGACAACCATAGTAATTTGGTCATCAGCCAAGTCTTGAGTGTTAACTACAGAACCTCTTGTATATGAGGATACTGTAATTGTCGGTTCTTTGATAATATTAACCGTATCGCCAAAATTCTCAATTTCGCCAGCGTAGTCTGTGTTAGTAATATCTTCCACAACTGAAGCTCTGCGAAAAAATTTAAGAACTTTTTGGCTAAAAATAGACGGTGTAAAATTACCACTAGGCAGGTTTGCGTAACCTGCAGAAGTATTAAAAGCCATCGCTTTTCTCCTTAAAAGTTGTTAAAATTAAATAATGTTAAGAAGTAAAATCAATACGATTTTCTGATCTAGCAAGGTCAATGTCTTTTTCAAACTTTTCAAATTCATGAGATTTCATTCTTTGAATTTCAGAAGCTTTCCAAATTCTTTTTCCCTTTGCATCTGTTTTAAGTTCTCTAACTTGAGGAGCTTGAACAGAAGCTGCTGCATCAGTTTCTTTTATGATTTCCTTCTTTAGGTTTCCATTGTCAGCTAGATATAAATCTATAACTCTAGAAGCCCACTTAGCATCTGTGCTATTATTGTATATTCCATCTGATATTGATGAAGGTTGTTCTTGTAGCCAAGTAAGAAACTTATCATTAGTTTTTATTTTGTTAAAATTTGGTTGCAACCTTAAAAGCTCTTCATAAGCTTTTTCACGCTGTAACTTTGTAGCACGACCTTTGTAATCCTCAAGCTCCTTATTTAAATTTTTAAGTTTCTCTTCGGTTTTAGCATTAGATAAAGATTCTATAGTGTTGTACAACTCTGGATTTGTCCTTTGTAAATCCTCATACTCTTCCTTTGTTTGGGGAATACGTATGTCTTTTGAAACATTAGACAAAGATGAAGTTGCACTATTTTCTTTTTCTTTCCATTCTGCTACTTTAGCATCATAATGACGTTTTAAATCATCATAACGTTTTTTGTAGTCGTGATCTTTTTTACTTTCAACAAAACTTTCACCAATTTCTTGAGTAGCTGTTGTTTCTTCAACAGGGTCAGCTTGTTCTTCTTCTGGTTTTGTTTTTACTTCTTCATCATCTTTATAAACATCTTCTCGATATTTATTTCTGTAAAGACTGGGGTCATTAATTGTTCCCCCACTATCTTGTGGTTTATTGGCACGATGCCCTTTTTGTTTTGCCATTATTTTCTCCTTCTATGCAGTGCCACATGGCTTATGGGTGGCTGCTACGGTTGTGTAAGTGCCTATTATTAGGGTAGCTTACATTAAAGGCTTTGATAAAGGTGTTTCTGGTGTTTTAGATTGACTTTCCCACCATTTTAACGCCTTATCTGCCCTATTCCTATCTACTCCATCTTTAGAAATTTTTGGAAATAATCCAGTTTCTAAAGCTGTAGGTATACTTTGTGTCTTCTTATATTCTGCCATAAAGGTTTTATAGTTTTTTAATGATCCATGATAATGTGCAGCAAACATAAAACCTTTATCTCTGTCATTTATATTTTTAAACTCAGGATATTTTTTTTCAAATTCTTTCATTTTTCCAGTTATTATTAAATTATTTAAATCTCTTAAATCATCTAAATCATCAATAACTAAATTATTTTTATCTAAAGCACGTTGAGCATCCATTCCTCTTTTGCCAAAAAACGGCTTAAACATTTTTATTAAATTTGTTGGTACACCATATTTTCTAAATGATGCTTCGTTATGTTGTCCTAAATCTACACCTAACCCAATAGTAACTCCTGATTTTGCAAAAGGTTGACCATTAGGTTGTTTTGGAACATACCCTGCTCCTACATTATCTTCTAAACTTTCTAATAAATTTTCATAAGGAATAGTTTGTTGTTCAGCTAATGTTGGGGTTGATCCTATAAACCCTTTTTCTTTATCATCCACTACTTCAATTTTTGAAGGTCCAAAAGATTTAGGTTTTTCGTCATTTGAATTTAAAAAATTAAAATTTTTGTCTATCTTAGTTACTGGCTGTTCAGATTGTCCTTCCATAGATCCGAAATGAGATGGCAAAATATTTTTTAATATTTCATCTAAAAGTCCAGCTTTTTGTATATTACTATCTTCTTTTTGCACCCCTTTACCACTTGTTCCAAGCATTAAACCTTTCGGAGTTTTTTCATCTAAATCTTCAGCCCTTCGCTTTACTTCTTTTTTACCACGATTATTTATCTTCTCAAGTCTATCCTGTCCTATAACTTTTACAAGATCTGGGGGTATAACTAATTCACCTTTAGATAACGCAACGTCAACAGACTCCTCATACAAATTTCTATCTACATTACCTATAGACATGCCTTGTTGTCTTGCAAATGTATACGCATCAATTATCATTTTTCTTACATCTTGCACTCCTGCAACATTTATTGCTTCAGGATTTAAAACAACTTTTTCTACAGAAGGTGCATTTAACACAAAAGAATCTTCTTGTACTTGTCTTGGTTGGTCATCAGCAACAGTTTCTAGTTCAGATACTTCTTGTGGCATAACTCCACCTACAAGTTGTGCTTGTTCAGATTTTAAATTTGTGCGATTTCCTAAAGCATCTCTGTAATTAAGATTTTCTTCTGTAGGTATTGACCCACCTTCTTGAAATCCAAAACGTAAATTACTACTAAACCCTGATTCTCTATTTGCTTTTTCTATTTGATCCCTTTGAGTGCTAGTTATAGTTGCTTTAGGTCTAAAATCAGAATCTACAGTTGTAACGTCAGTTCTATCAGCTTTTTCTTCATCATTTGATCCAAAGATTTTATCTAAACCCTTTCCAATAAGACCCCCACCAAAATCATTTTTCATACTTTGTTCAACAACTAAAGCAAGAGGGGTTGCTGGAATAATTGCTTTATCTTTGACAATGCTTACAAATTTTGAACCAGCAGATGATAATTTATTTTTAATCTTATCATAAATAGTTGAATCAACTCCACCTATAAGGTTTGTAACAGAAGTATCATCGTTAATGTCATCATCAAAAGCATCGTTAAGAGGTGGTTGACTTATCATTGGGTCACCACCAACTCTAGGAGGTGGGAAACTTATCATAGGATCGCCACCACCCTCAAAAGGTCTTCCTTGTGCAGTATCAGGAAACCCTGTAACTCCGAAGGGTCTTCCCTGTGCAGTGTCAGGAAATCCTGTAACTCCAAAAGGTCTTCCTTGTGCAGTATCAGGAAACCCTGTAACTCCGAAAGGTCTTCCTTGTGCAGTATCAGGAAACCCTGTAACTCCGAAAGGTCTTCCTTGTGCAGTATCAGGAAACCCTGTTGTTAAGTTAGTATTAAACGGTTTTGGTTTAAACCCCCCACCATCGTAAGGTCCACCTTGCCCAGCACCTAAATCAGTTTTTATTCCTGCTGCTTGTTGGAATAGTTGAAAATTTGCTTTAAGTTGTGCTTTTTGAGCAGCAGTATAATTTCCCCCAAAAATTCCACCTTTTCTAAGTTTGGCTGTAGAAGTTAGCCATTGTTGTGCAATTTTTCTTGCGGCATCAGCCCCTATGACTTTTCCGTTAAAATATTTATATGCCATATCAGCAAATTCATCACTTGCTCCTATACTTGCTGATGCTAACACCCCTCTATTATCTACGTGCATACCATCTAAGGTATACCCACCTGCTAACCCATTACCATACGTTAAGATATTATTTCTATCGCTTTTACCTGTTTTATAATCATAGTCACGTGGATCTTCTTCATTTGCAACAGCCATAATTTTATGTAAGTCAACGTGATCAATTCCTAAAGCTCCAACATTTCCAACAAATCTAAACTCACCGGGTTTTCTAACAAAAGTTTGTCCACCTAGTCTAAACATATCATATCCTAATGATCCATCTCCAGTTTTTAAGTATTGCTGTATGGCTGACATAGCATCATACTTTTCCTTCATAGCAAGATTGTCTAAAAATGGAATAAAGGATACAGTATCATCCCCTGTAATTGGATTTGGTACTCCTTTTTTACCTGCCATAAGTGCCGCTACAACACTTGTCATTCCTAAATTTTGAGTTCCACTTCCTAAAGCTAAACCTCCTGTTCCTAACACTTTACCTAATTTTTCAGGATCAGAAAACATCCCTACTTCATCTGCACCAGAATCAGAAGTTAGCTTTTTTTGTTCAGCATCAAAATCATATACTTTATCTAAATCAACTTTAAATTTTTCAAATACAGGTTTACCTGCATATCTTCCTGTATTTGGTCTAGTTAAAACATCAATGATTGGTCTGTCAATACCCTGTACTTCAAAAGGTTTAAGAACTGTTGACTTTATTCCTGCAGTTGGATCTGAAGGTGGTGGTGGTGCTACAGGGTCTTTTAATCCTGTACTATAGTAATAATCAACAAATCCTGTTTCTTCTTTAAGATCTTCAGCCATTTTGTTTTTCTTTCATTACGTTATTGAAGTTGTCCTTCAACTTGATCAGTGTTTCCAGTAAACCCAGCTTCCCCTGCAGACGGAACATCTCCTGTTCCGATTGTGCCGTTACCAACCCCTGAACGGTCAAGTCCTTCAGGCTGTTGAGGTACTCCTCCAGCCCCTGCCATACCTGCTGGTTGTTGATTAGGGGGCTGACCATTTGGGCTTGCTTGTTGTTGAGCATTTTGTAATCCTTGTAATAATTTAGCATATAACTGAGCATCATTCATATCATTAACTAAACTATCAGGATCTATATCTTGAGATATAGCTAATTCACGCATTAAGTTTGGTATTTTAATAAATGGTGCTAACATTGGGTTTGCCACAGTTTGCAATAAGGCTGTTAATCTTTGACTTCGCACTTCTTTTTGCATAACTGCTGCTGTTCCTCTTGGTTTAATTTCTAGATCCCCAACTGCATCTGGGGCATCAACATTAAACTGCATATTCCATTGGAAGTACGCTTCTCCCATTGGTTTTAATAAATAGTCATCTATATTTTTTACAACTGTTTTAAGAGATAGAGATGCTCCCCCTAATAGCATAGATAACCCAGAAGCTGTTCTACCAGTTCCTGACACTCCTGTTTGTCCATGCATAATAGATGGCAACCCTGTTTCTTCATCAGCAAGTTGTCTACTTATTTGATACATCTGTAAATTTTCACCTGCTGTGTTAGGAAATTTCAACCCATTAATTGCTGTCCCTGTTACACCAGATTGTCTTCTAAATATCTTACCCGGAAAAATATCCATATTCTGTCCGGGAACTAAACTTGCTTCATCTACGTCAAACACAAGATTACCTGCAAGTGCTAAGTTATCAATAGCCATTCTAACATGACCATTCATTAGTAACTGAGCGTCTTCCATATTTTCAGCAACACCAATACCAAATAGTTGATATGGATTTACTTCGTATGGAAATACTTGATAGGGTATACGTGCAGGTTTAAATGGGTTAATGACACAACGTAAAACGCAGTTGCCTGTAATCCACGCATTAATTTGAACTTGATCAAACTCTGACATTGCGTTTGCAACATCTAATCCAACTTCTCGTGCAAACTTTGCATCAAGAACACCCCAATACTCTAATACTTCATACCTGTTTTCGTGGGTATTTGGTTCAGTCTCATCATCACGGATTGTATCTTCGTAATACTTATCTTCATAATTAGGACCTTTTGCAAGTGCTTCTTCAATCGCTGCAGCATCAAAATGAGGTCGTTTTATTAACGCACGTAATTGTTGTTTATTAAGTCTATGCCTTTGTATTACATACTCGGCATCATCAATTGATGTTGCTGAAGGGTCTGGATGAAAATCCCAACATGATACAGACTCTATTCTAGGAACTATTTTTTCATAGGGTTCATATTCTCGTTGCCCTGTTTCTGGATTTGTAACCCATTTATGTACTCTTTTATGAAAGTTTAAAGGTCCTTTTATAACTCCAGTTCCTAAAAGTGCTGATTCAAATATGGCATTTCTAAATACAGTTACAGCATTTGTATCAACAAGTTGATCATGAATAACTTTTTCTAGTCGTAAAGCTGTTTCTTTAGCTGGACTAATTTGTGGCTCTCCAAGATTTGATGGGCCTTCTGCAAGGGGAACACCTTGATACTCACCAGATAATCCTCCTAAAAAATCCTTGCTCTGCTGTGCTTCTGTTGCTTCTAAAGCACCTGCTAACATCTCTCTGCCATCTCCCTCAAACCCATAAGGATCTTTAATGACTTCATCAATAGGTGTTTTTTGATGTGCAAACTCAGCCACACCCTCTGGAATAGGTGTTGGTTCTATGACAATAGGAAATTTCTTATTACTAAAAAGTATATCAGATATTTGTCCGTAGGCTGCTAATACTTTTGTTTTTGTTATTTTTATGAAAACCTTAGAACGTTCTGACTCACGATATTGCGTTGTGCTATCATATATGCCCCTAAAATTTTTATAGGCAGTAAGCCATCTTTGTTCGTGAACTCTACGACCGTTTTCAGAATCATCAAATTTAGAACGAATATGTCCTGCTAAACCCGGCATTGTTTCAGCAGGATTTTGTATGTTGATAGCTGTATCGTCAGAAGGTTCTAAAAAGTTATCATCAGACATTTTTAATAGTCTTTTTCGTCAGCCATTGAAAATAGTGAAGCTTCAACAGTTGGTTTAGATTGTTGCTTTGGAGCATCTTGAGTAAGAACATCTCGTGATGCTCTTGTATCAAACTCTAAGCTTTCTCTTGTCAACTGGTCAGAACCCATTGCATCATCTACAGATGTTTTGTCTGAGTTCATGATGTAAGCTGCACCGTAGTTATAGTTACCTTGTGGCATATTGCCCTCCCTTTAGTTTTGTGATTGTGATAATTGTGATTGGATTTTATCTATAAATCCACTTTCAAATTGCGAAGCCGCTTTTGCTACAGGTTTGGCTACAGCTTCGCTTGCTTGTTCTGCCATTTTTATATCTGTAGGTGCTACTGGGCTAAATGCTTCAGAAGCATAGCCTAATGGTGTAGCTATTTCTGAAGGTATCCCTGTTTTTTCCTGAATATATTCACTAGCTTCAGCCCCAGAAAAATATGCTCCGATAGGACCTATCTGTTTTGCAGCTTCTAATCCTACTGCACCAATAAGTGCTTTTGTTCCTTTATCACGAATTGATCCACCTAACTTCGTAATCATATCTTTTAAATCATCTGTAAAATCACTTGCAGAAGTAATAGCTTTTTTTACAAATTGATCTCCTAATGTAGTTTTAGGTTCTTTAAAATATTCAGAATAGCGTGGGTCAGTCTCCAAAATTCTACCACTCTTATTCATTTCACTAAAATCACTTAAATTAAATCCAGCTTCTTTGATATTAGTTTCAAAATAAGAAATTAACTGATTAGAAAATCCTCTATCAAATTCACTTACAGCAAAAGGATATGACTGCGTGTATGTTCCTAGTTCTCCAATAGGTCCTAAATCAGCCTGTAGTGTAGATCTTCCTTGTAAATATCCTATTCTTCCTGTTGGGACACCCATGTTTAACATAAGCGTTGCGTGTATATTTCTTAATAGTGGTGATCCTGTTTTACCTTTGTACCCATCTGGTGTAAGACTGTTAAAGTAAGCATTTTTATCTTGATCATACATAATTGGTTGAGATGTTTGTATATCTCTTAATGCATCTGTTATGTCACCTGTTTTTATTCTTGTATTTGGAGCATTAGCTCCCTTACTCATTTTACCAAATATATTTATGACACCCCCAGATTCAATCTGACCAACGCCTTCTTTTATCATATCCTGTAACAAACTATCAGCTAGTGGATTCAAAGGAATGTTAACCATCCTTCCTTTTGCACCACCTTCAGTTGCACGAATAAACAATGCTCCCTTTGTTGGATTGTATTCATGCATTTTAAGATTAGCTATTGCTTCAGGTCTTAACCCTGTCAACATTCCAAATAGAGCAGCTCTTGATGCTGATCGAGTATTAAAATCACTTGATTTTGTTTTATTAGCTAACCCAATAAATAACTCAGTTAAAACTGTTTTGTTTGGATTTATTGCTAATGGTGTTAACTTTTTTGGTGGTTCAAGACGACCAAATAATTTTTCATTAAAATCTGTATCGGCCGCCTTATCTGGTAAAAACTTTTTAGCATCAACACTGTCATCAAGAAATCTTTTAAAATCATGCCCCATTGTTCTTAAAGCAATCATTGGACCTTTTACATTTATAGCATCCCCCAAATCTGCTGTTGCACCAAACATTTTTGAAATAGGGGTTACACCACTCTCATCAGGAATATATACTGAAATAGCCGATCCGGGAACATCAGCTATGTCTTTAAAATAACGTAAAGCATTACTAACAAAAGCTGATCTTTGTTGTTTTATTCTTTTAGCGTCAGTTGAATTTTTAGCTATATTTTTTTCTGCATAAAATTCAGCAAGCTCACGAAGAGTAGAACTTTGTGACGGTTTAAATTCTTCTGCCATTTAATATCCAAATGTATTATCTTGAGGTTTGTAAACCTGATCTTTTATGTTGCTTAAACTTTTATGTATTGATGTATACGGAGATGTTCGACACATAACAAGATACCTTAACGCATCATACGCATGATCCTCTGCTTTTGTATCTACATCTTCTGAATTACTTTTTGACAACGGTATTCCTGCAAGTTGTCGAATTGTGTTACTACATGTATTAAATATACGGATTCTAGGCAACTTTGTCAATGGGTTATCTGCAAGTCGCCTATGTATTTCCATCTTTCCTTGTAACCTATTTCTATCAGATGGTGTCCACCTTACACCTAAACGCATCATAGTCTCTGCAATTGAAGGACCAAACCCTGTTCTATTCCAACACGAAGCATCTAATACAGAGTAATGAGGGGTTGGATCTAATTGTTCTATTTCTAATATTTTATCGGCAAGTTGTTCTGCTGTGTGTTGTTTCACATAGAGTTCTTTATAAATCCAAATGTTGTTGTCCCAATCTATAGCTCCCCATAATACACAAGATGGGCTTGCATATCCGTAATCCGCTGCACGTATTCTGGGCCAGTTAGTTGGCATCTCAAATGGTTCGACAACGTGCTTTGGTTTAGAAAACTCTGGGAAGGCCGCTCCCTCTGCGACATCCCAATCCCCATCAAGAAGTCTCTTCCGTTCAACTTCTGGGAGCGATCTGAGCATGGCTTCGTATCTGCCATCTTGCATCAGATAGGGATTATCAGTCAACCGTGCAGGAATAAACTTTCGGTAGAACAACGGTTGCCTTGCTTTCTCGTGACCCTCTGG
>Ga0209232_1000958_pt1 | contig 16457 bp, 21 predicted proteins | sample ETNvirenome_2_60_FD_184066 | JGI IMG/M metagenome (GOLD analysis project Ga0209232, IMG submission 184066) | Marine viral communities from the Pacific Ocean - ETNP_2_60 (SPAdes) (version 2) | ecosystem: Environmental > Aquatic > Marine > Oceanic | place: Pacific Ocean | collected 2013-06-22
CTCTTTGGTATTGATTTAACCTTTTTATAATCAGCTAAATCTTTACTGCCTTTTTCATCTAATTTTTTTACTTTATATAATACTTGTTGCCATTTGTGTCGGCAATAGACACCGCCCTTAAACTTAAATAGATCATACTTTTTACCATTGTGCATTGGCAGTTCAGCAGCTTTGAAATTCATATCTCTACTTGCTTTATCAATATCTTCAATTCTATATACAATACCTTGTCTAGTTCTTGCCATCATTTGTTCACAAAAGTTTCTTGAAGGGTTTTTTTGTGCTTTTCTGCTACCTTTTACATATTTGTATCTAATTTTATAAAATGATTTATCTAAAATTGAAAAACCATCTTCTTTTGAATCTACACTTAAGTTAATCATATCTGTTGCCCAATCTTCTTCACTTTCATTTTCATCATCAACATCACGAATATCAATCATTTCATATTCTTCAACATTCATTATCTCACCTTTTAGAGCGTTTAATGCTTCAGCTAGTAGTTTATCACTGTCTTCATCTTTTATGTTCTTAGATGCAAGCATTTCAAGTTCTGTGTTTTCTTTTACGCCTGTTTCTTCTTCACGTTGTTCTTCACTTACTACATCATCTAAATCCATAAACTCAAGCGGTTCAAGTGTTTTAAAATATAATTTTAATGAAATATCATTGTAAGCAAATATCTCATCTAACGCATCGATAATTAAATGTTGGTAGGGCTTAATAACAATATTATCAAATAATAGTGTAGCGTTTTTAATCTCATCTGCATTGCTTGAAAAACCATTTGCAGAACTTAAGCCTAATAATAAGGGTGATGTAACACGATGAGTTACTAATATCTTTGTTTGACATTCAGTTGACAAATACTGATAATGTTGCGGAGCATCATTTAAAGGTATATCAGTTACAGTTGTTGCGCTTTCAGCATTGTTGTTAAATGCAATTATCGTTTTTTCGCCATAACTGCCTGTAAGTTTTGAAAGTACATCATTTTTAATTTGTAATTGCTTCTCTCGATCTGGAACACCATTGTTAAAATTCACAACCTTAGTACCACTGAAGCCATTTTGAGTATCGTTAATCAAATAATCTGCAATCTCTTTTTCCAATACAGCATATGCAGTTTGATAATCTGCTGGTGAATAGTAATAGAAACCTGTTAAGCTTCTTTTTACTATGTATATTTCATTTTGTGCGCCACTACCAAACACAGGGAACTTTTTTAGTTTTGTGTTTTTGGTAACTTTCGACCAATCAGGCGCATAATAATAATTGTTAATGTTACCGCTTTCATCCATTTTCTCTGCTCTTAACGTTTCACGTGGAAAGTGTGTTATTGCAGAAATCTTATTTTGATTGTATGTAATTTGAAATGATGCCTCGCCTAATAGTTTTAAATCTTGCGCAACACAACGTAAATCTTTAGGCTTTAATAAACTTTTCATTTGCGCATACTGTTCAGGCTTTTTGTTTGAATCAGTTGCATCTAAACCTTTACCATAAATTAAATTAACAACTCCATTTATAACAGCGTTGTTAGTTGTGCTATCCATATAAGCATCAATCAAACATTGATAATAATCATTATTTTCGCCAATACCTACCCAGTTTCTGTTTCGCTCCTCTGTGATAGTTGGTCGTTCATATTCGTTTAATTTTATTAAGTGTATATTATCCATAATAAACAAATTCGTTGTTTCCTGTGCTTTGCTCTATATAAACACCGTTAGAAATTTGATAATCGCTTAATGTTTGATCTGAACAGTACATTTTGTCCTTAAATATAATATTATTATCAGTACTATTTGTAATAGTAATTGTATAATAATTGTTTTCAGTCAATGCTTGTGTAGTTTGATATTTATAATAATAGTCTAATTCAGTAAATGAAGCAGTTTCATCAGTCAATATTATTTTATTTTTTGCTTCTGATTTAATCACAAGTTTATATGTTTTAGTACCGTCAATAGTTTCACGTGGTATAAAATTAATAATTCTTGTTCCGCTTTTAGTTAATATCTGCATATTTTTTTATAATTAAAAAAAAAGGGGAGGCTACCTACTTCCTCCCCTCCAATCAAACTATATTATGAATCACACAATTATTAATTGAGTTTTTTTTAACTGTTAGTTCCTGCTGTAATTGTTGGTGTCGCTGAACTCATACCCGCAAATGGATTCGCAGAAGTTGCGCTTCCTATAAAGTTAGCAGGCTTTAATTCAGATGCAGATAGTGTTAAAGTATAACCACTCATATCACCAAATGCTGTTCCTGTTGCAACACTACCACCAGTAACCTCGCAACCGTGTTCTAAACCACACAGCATAAAATTACCGTTTCTGTCCTCAATACATACGTGGGGTCTGCCGTAGGCCATTAGCTTTAATTCCTTGTTATCTTCTTTAGATAATTTTGGTAAACCTAATGTAATTGTTTGTTCAAAGAACGTTGTACCGTTCTCTCTTGAAGAAGTAATTGCTTGTTCTAAGCTATTAGTTCCTTTTAAATCATATTGGTAAGCTGTAAAAGTTCCTGTCATATCAGTAATTTGATCATCAGTTTGTGTTACTGTCCCTAAGTCTCCAAAGTCAATAAACCACGCTCTGACTATACCACCTATCTGGTCTTTGCAAGGATTCTTTCTACCGCTTGTTAAATCGCACGCCATAGTGTTAAGTTTTAAATAGAGGGCTATTTCAAGCCCTTGTTATTAATTAATTTCTTAAGCGTAAATTACTACGTCTGATGTAATACCAATTTGTACACCAGCAGTAAATCTCATTACTAATCTTACGTTTTGTGAACCGTCTAGATCACCCATATCGATTAATTTTACTTCGTTATGGTCGCTTAATAAACCAGTACCAAAGAATAAGTTAGATTTCTGTGCAGCCATCATTGAGTCGTCTGGTAAACCAGCACCAATAACAACTTTAACACCATCATATGAAAGTGCGCCATTGTTCCACCATTGAGTACCTTGTGCATTAACACCAGCAGCTCCTAAGCCATTAGCACCAAAACCACCTAAAGCTCTTACATATAATTTAGCAGCTTTTCTTGATACGTAAATAGATAAATCTTCTTTACCGTAAACTCCGCTTGGGATAGCATCAACCACCTTGCCCATTTCATCAATAATATTAGAAGCGGTCAAAGGTGAACCAGATACTGCAACGCATCCAGAACCACCTGCAGTAGCTAAATAATAGAAACCATCAAATTCTCCTGCGTTTCCTGTTTGTCCTGCCCAGATGTTGTTTTCAGTTTTTTCAGCTACTAATCCAGCAGCGTGTCCTATAATGAAATCTGAAAAGTTTGGTGGTAAGTTATCAAACGCAGAATATCCCATTTGAATTGCTTCCCAATCGCTTCTGAAATCTTTTTTACAGAACTCTAAGTTTACTTGAAATTCTTCTGGTTGTAATACTCTTTCAGTTAGCGTTACAGTTCCAGTTGCTGTAAAATCACAAGTTGCGTCTTTAATTACGTTTGCATCAGTTGCCACTTTCTTTAAAACCTCTTTGAATTTTACATTAGGTTTCACGGTGATCAAACCGTTTTCAATTGTTGAACCACTAAGTAACGCTGCAGAAATATACTTTCCAGCAAATTCGCCAGCATACGTAGAAGTTATTGAAGTTGTTGTTGCCATTGTTTTTTTATTTAATTATTGTTAAAAATTTTACTATATACCCTATCCATTGTTGTTGTTGGTCTGCTTCCGCCTATTTTAAAGTTTATTTTATTATCAACTTCAGCTTCAGGGTTATGTTTTACAGGAGTGGGAGCATCAGCAGAAAGTTCAACTTCTTCTGTTTCTTTTTCTTTTGTTTCCTCACTCATTTCATTTTTGTTACCAAGTTTTTCTTCTATCATTTCTTTTATTTCTTGCACTGCAAGTGATAGTTCCTCTCTAGTAACATAATTCATTTCTTCTTTATCTTTTTCTTCTTCTAATTCAGTTTCTTTAACCTCTTTAGTTTCTTCAGATAATTCTTCTTCAGCAACTTCTTCTTCTGCCACTGCTTCTTTTATACTGTCGATCAATCCTTCTTCAGTAACAACTAAAAGCTTTCCATCTTCCATTTTATATTCACCAACAGGCAAAGCAATTTCTTCTTCTTCTGTTTTTATAAAAATAGATTTACCAGCTTCAAAAGATTCTGCAACAAGCACAGTACCATTTTCAAGGGTAATTTCAGCTAATTTAATTTGTTCTTCAGAAAGTTCCACGCCAACAATATTTTTTATTTTAGATAATATTTCGTTCGCTTTCATAATTTTATTATTATAACCTTAATGTAAATAAATGTATTAAGTGTTATGCGTTTTTATAATATTTATTTTAAACTTTACCTACTCCCTGTGCTTGGTGTGAACCATCGCAACATTTTGTACTGTAAGTATTGTTTTTGCATAAACAACCACGTTTGCCATTTGTAGGTGAAGTTCTGCTTGGTGTTTTGTATTTTTTATTTTTCATTTCTTTTTTACGCATTTATGTTTTATATAATCTTTTACATAGCCTTTTGGACATTTATATTTTTGTAATGAATGTTTTTCGCAAGGCATATACCATTCTTGATCTTCAAATTCGTGTACGTGAAAACCCTCGCAACCTATATTAATAGCCATTTCCTCAGCCTTTTCTTGTGTTGAATAAGCTAGTCTGTCATCAATAATTGCAAAGTCATCATCAATAACCATTGAAGATAAATTTATTTCTCCTAGTTCTTTTAATTTACTTTCGCTCCAACGTAAGCCAGCTTTGCCACCCCATAATAAATAAGATATCGTTCCACACGCTTCATTGTTGCCCTCATCGTAATACTCTTGAGCTCTGCTTAGATAACTGTACATTCTTTTAATTGTAGCTAAACTGATATTACGTTTATCTCTGAGCTGAGTGGCTCTTATTTTGCCCACCTGTGTTGCGCACTTATTATTTACTTTGTCATTTAGATCAATTCCACGTTTTGCGTTATTACTAACCGCATCAGGATAATCATTGTAAGTTTCAAAAGTTATTTTTTTACCGCTTCTTGTTCTTTTATCATTTTTAATTATGCCTCTAATTGCATTTAACATATATACAGCCTCTTCATTTAGTATTGCATCCATTTCAGTTTTTAAATTAGGTTTGTTAATTTTAGCTTTATCTGCAAAATAGCCCTCTATTGAGAAGCCTTTTACCTTACCGCTTTTAACATAATCATTCCAAACCTCATCATTATTTACTTTCATTGAGATCATCCAAGTACCTTCAGGAACACTTAATCTATACTTTGCTGTTTTATCCATTTTAGTATCTTCTACAATCCAAGATTCTACAACAGTCAAATCATTAATACTCATTTGGTGTTCAAGCGTTGCATTGTTTTGATTTCCGTTTTGAAAAAACAATTCACTTGCTTTTCTAACTGTATCTTTTGAAAAGTAAACATAAAACATTTCTTCACCGTTTTTACGAAAGATTGGTTTATTAGGTATTAATGCAGCACCCATTAATATTTTCTTTTCTTCATCTACTTTTGCCAGTTTTATTTCTTGATCTGCTAATGCAATAAAATCACTTTCTATTGCTGGGTTTTCTACGATTGAAACAGCCTCTATTCCAATCATCTCCTCGTTTTCTTCATCTAATATTAATTCTACTATTTCCATTTTATTTATTTTATAAAGTTGCTGTTGCCACTATGGCATTGTCTAATTGTTGTTGTGTTGTTACTTGTGAACCTACCACAAATGCTTGAACTGGTTGTTGTTGTCCTAATGCTCCTGCTATTTGATTAAAACCGCTTGCTCCTACTACATTAAAAGATGGTGGTTGACTTGGTGCGCCTCCTCCACCTGTTGGCGTTGGTGCTGCGCCTCCTCCACCTCCGCCACTAGGATTAAACTTCTGTGATGCAATTGCTGCTACTTGTGCTGCTCCAGCTACACCGATTGCTATCATGTTTGCTGTTCTAAAAGCTTGTACTGGTGTTAGGTCTGTTGTTTCTTTTGCTACCTTCATAATAGCTGCTGAAGTATTAATTAAAGTTTCTACAATTGCTAAACCCTTTTGTAGGTTAAAAGTTCTCTTAGCGTTTTCTTCACTTTGATTATTAAAAACAGTAATTAATGATGATATTGCGTTTAGAGTGTTTGCTTGTATAGATTCTTTTGCATCTGCTATGTATTGCTCCCTTGCTAAATCTTTTGCTTCTTGATTCTTATTATCTTCTTCTTGTTTAGCATTTGCATCAGCATTTATTTTTACCTTTATATCTGCAAGCTCTTTATCAAGCAATATTTCTTCTTGGCGCATTTGTTCCAAAAATTCTTGATAAGCAATTTCTGCATCAATCTTAGCTTGTGTTCCAGCATCAGCACTGTTAATAATGTTTTGTAACCTATCACCCTCAACCTGTAATTCTTCAGCGTTTATTTGTTTTAATCGTTCAATTCTTGCTTCATCACTTGCAAGCTGTTCAGCATCAAACTTTTTTCTTTCAAATGATAATTTTGATTCAGCCTCAGATTTAGAGTTAGTCATTTCAATTTCTTCTCTGCTTAATGCTAAATCATTTACTTGCTGTTCACTTCTAAAACCAGCAACTTGAGCCCTAATAGCAGCCAATTCATTTTCTGCTTCTATTTTAGCAACTTGAGCTTCTACATTATCTTTATCAAGTTTTAGTTGTTTGTTTGCAAGTTTTATAGCTATTTGTGCGTTTTTAAGCATTACCTTTTCTTGCTCATCTAACACAGCAGCTAAATCATCATTTGCTTTTCTTCTTTCTGCTATGCTGTTTCTTTCATCATCTCTTACTTGTCTTAATGTTTCAGCTTGCAAATCATACTTTTCAATTAAACCTTGATTTTTAACTGCTGCAATTTCAGCAGATTTCGCTAGTTCAACATTTGCTGTTGCAGCCTCAAATGTTTCAACTGCATATTGTGTAATACTTTCAGTAACATCATTAAAAGTTTCTTTAATCGTTTTTAAGCCATCCTCTTGACCAGTTATAATATCAACTGATTCTACTGCTGCTTTTTTTGCTAATTCAAACGCTTTGTTAAAATTACCTTCAAATAATTCACCAAGTGCTGCTCCTATTAATCCTAAAGTTTCAGTAAATTGTACAAACCTTTTAATTAGCTCCCTCTCGATAATGTTGGCAAACTTTTTGATGTTTGCAACAGGATCTACAAATATTTTTTTAAAAAATCCAGTAACAGCATCAACATTATCCGATATAAAATTGAAGAAATCATTAAAAGCAATTGTAATACTATTAATTGCAATCTTAAAACCATCTACCACCTTTTGATTAGTTGCCAATAAATCGCCAACTATTGATAAACCCTTAATTAATAAACCAATACCAACAGCCTTTAAAGCTACACCCATAGCTCTAAAACCTTTTCTTGCACCTTTAGCAGCGTTGCCTGTTTTTCCTAAAGTTTTATTTAAGCTTTCTGCATCTTTGTTTATATCTTGAAAACCATCCTCAGTAGTTTTTAAACCTTTGTTTATTTCGCTAAGTTCACTTTCAACACTTTTTAATGAATCTTCTGCTGGGCCAGTTTTGACGTCAATTTCGTATGTTATTTTTTTCATTTATTAAATCTTAATTGTTGTAAACCCTCTTTTATTGTCATTGGTACTTTGTTTTCACCTAGAGCTATATTGATATTTTTATCATATATCTTATTCTCTTTGCAGAACTCTAAGCCTTCTAATATTGTTTTAATCACGTTGGTTCATTTAATAGTTCAAATTCTGTTTCTCCGCTTTGTAGTTTAGTGGTCATTTTATTAATTGTAAAAGCTCTTTCTTGTACTATAATCGTATCATCAAGCGAAAGTTTTAATAGTATGTTAAGCGGTAATATTGCCTTGTAATTGAATAATCTAGTTCTTTTGTTAAATACTCTTGTTATATAGTTTTGATAATATAGTTGAAATAAGCTGTTGTTAATACCGCCAAAATCAGTTAAATCATAACTATTAATTTCACTGCCAAAGTTTAGATTGTGAGGTGGTGGGCTTTTAGTTGTAGTTGTTATGGGTATTCCTAAAGCGTTTGCATTGTGTGGCATCCAAAAGTTTGACAAACTATATCTTGTATTTGGTGTGTCTCCTTCAGGTAATAAAGCATTTTTTGTTTCTGGTCTTGACCCGTCTACAAAGTTTAAACCATAACTAACACTTTTATATATTCCATAAAATATAAGCGGTGCGCCAACTGTTGGCTCTTCATTTTCGTCAGTATGTAAGCCGTATTGTATGTCCGTTATTTGACTACTACTTAATGCACCAGCACCTAATCTTGGCAGCCTTTCGTAAAGCATGTGTTCAAAAGGAGCTTCAACTTCGTATTTTTCACTGCTTTTTAAATCAGATATAAACTCAGCTTTACCAAATCTTCTATTATTAGTATTTAAAAATTCTTGCGCTAATATTGTTTGAGGTTCTTTGTATTCTAAGTCAATTTCTGAAAATGGCTCTGTTTTACCAACTGTTCTTTCATCTGTCTTAACATACTCAGTCAAGTCTAAAGTATCGCCACCACTATAAAATGAATCTAATGTTTTAACTACTATTTGATTGTGCATATTTAAAAATGCTGTTAGATTGTGCATTTTAAATAAACCCTTTAAAAAATCAAGAACTTTTATTTTAGGTATTCTTCTAGTAATTTGTAAAACTGAATCTGTTGGTTGAAGTGTAGATGATGCGCTTGTAAGTTCAGCAGTGTAGTCATATACTGTAGTTACTCCTGTGTTAAAATCTAAAATATCTACTTTTCTGTCAAGTGTAAATTTAGCTTGAAATTGTATTGGCTCTAAACTACTTAATCTACCTACAACATTAAATGAATTTCCATATTCAGCGCATAATGTATTAATGTCTAAACCTGATGTTCCGCCAATCCTTAATGCTATTAAGTTTGTTCCCTGTAAACTACTTGCAGAAATTAAAGAATCACCACCGTTTACTGTTAATTCTAAATCATATAACGCATTTACAAAACCGCTAGTAGGTGTTATTTCTAATACATAAAGTGTTGTGTCTTCAAGTGCAAATTGAAAAGTGTCAGGAATAAAACGCTTCCAAAATAAAATACCTTCAGCAACCTTAAAAAATCCTAAACTCTGAGCAGCTACACTTGTTGAATCAGTGGCATATGTACATTCTATTGCTGTTGCTGATGTACAGTTGTAAGAATCGCTGTATGATTCCCAAACACCAGAAGTTATAATTTTACCTTTATTTCTATGCAGCCATAAATACATATTTGTCATTGCAGCACTGTCAAAAAACTCACCTGTTTTAAATGTAATACCATACTTTTGCTCTATTGCTTTTAAAATTAATTTAACTGTTATAGCTGGTTTTAAATCTTCTGGCACTACTCCCCTTCTGGTTCTATTAGTTGTATTAACTGTTATATTTCCGCCATTATCTAAATTGTTAACTGAATCAGCAATCAATCTTTGGCTGTGAGTTATTAAAGGATATATTATTGCATCAGTGTAAGAAACAGAATCTACTGTAAAATCTAAACCAGTATCTAAACCAGCTTTAACATTTGTAGTGTTGTAAGTGTGGTTGAAATTATCTAACCAATCTAAACTGCTTAGTTCATCATCTCCAAACAATTCAGTAATTGCAACTGTACTTCCAAAAAATGTAACTTTATATAAACTTGGTTTATTGTGTTTCATTGTAACACTTTCTAGTCTAATTTTACCCTCTTTAAATGGAAGATGATTTAATTCAATTCTAGCGTTAGCCATTATTTGATTGTCAAAGCCTACTATATCAGGATTGTACCAACGTTTAAAAAGTATGTTGTTTTTCTTTGATGCTGGTAAATTAAATGTTCTACTGTAATCAGTAAATATTTTATCAATCTCTTTTACATCTTGAATTACTTGTGTTAAGGTGATCAACTCAGGTTCGATTAAATCGGCTCTAACAAAATCTTGTGTAGTTCCTGTTCTAAGTTGTGGCTGTATGTATAAAATAACCTCTTGCATTATCTAATGTTGTTTATTAAATCAAATGCCATTTCAAAGTTCATTGTGTAATTAATCATTCTGTCGTTTAAACTGGTCTTGGTTGTAAATGATGAATCTTTTAAGGTTGCTGGAAATATAGTGCCAGCGTTATTAGTTAGCCATATATGTTCAGACACCATTAGCTCTTTAAAACTTTCATTCATCGCCTCGTTTACAAAACCTGTGTTTAGTGTCAATGATTCTCTTGCATTTGCATTAAATACTTTTGTAGGATGATCTGTTGTGCTGTAACTGTTATAAGAATAAGAAGCTGTACAGTCAGTGCCACCAATTGGAATACCATAGCTAACTGATCGTGCTGCAAATGTTGATTTATTAAAACTTTCGTTTCTTGAATCTAGTGTTTCAGTTGATTTCTTAAAAAAGAATAAATCTTGTAAAGCTCCCCATCTATTTAAAAACGTACATTTAAAAGGTAAAAATTTACATTCTTCTACTTGTTCTACTGTTATCGTCCTAACTTCTTCTGTGTCATAAGTTATTAAAGCATTATTTATTGAACTGTTACTTGATGATGTATATTGAATTTTTTGGTTTGCATTTCCATTATCTGTAATTGTTGTGGTTGAAATGACTGATGAACCATTTCTAAATTGCACTGAGTTTACACGTTCTTTGTTTACTGGAATATACAATGGCAAATCTCTTTTCTTTTGTACATAATCGGCTGTTATCATTGCCTCTGGTTCTGTTGTGTAATTAACACCCTCTTTAAATGTATTGTAACCTTCTTGCGCTAAATATGAAGCTGTTGCTGCGCTTCCTATTAGTGTGCCATCTGCTTTTCTTGCTGTAATACTTGTGTTTACCCAGAGAGATTGATTTATTGTTGATTGGCTATATGTACCATTAAAGGACTGTTCTATAAAATCATTTATTACTTCGCTAAGTTCAAATGTTACTGATGTTTCAGTTGGAAGTATTTTTTTTTGCAGTGTAATTGAACCTAAATTAGTAGGACATTGCGCAACATTTAAAACACCAGAATTCATAGTAATTGTTAATTGAAAATAGCTTAAATCCGCATCAGACACTTGTGCTGTTCTTATAAAGTATGGGCTTCTTGTTCTTATTATTGTACTCATAATTCAATATTGTCGTTAATTAATCCTAATATCATTTCATCGCTAAACTTTTCAAATCCAGCTTCAAAGGGTTTTGTAAAAAATAGTGTTGCTCTAATTCCTTTTCTTTGTATGCTTCTTGCAATTAAAAACGTTAGTGATTTATCTGTTATAAACCTACCTGTTTTTTTATCTCTGCCTTTTATGCCTCTTATTTTAATCCACTTTTCAAATGCTCTTGATGGTGGTTGTTTATTTCTAAATTTGAAAGGACTGTTTCTGCTTTGTGAATAATCGTGGTTTTTACCTCTTACACCTTGGTCTAAATATTGTCCATACTCTTCAGATTCAAAGCTTACTTTGCTGCCTTGTATTTTATAACCTAAACTATTATAAAGTTGCTTAGAAGCGTTTGTTCTGCCTTTGCTTAAATTGCTTCTTGATTGCTGTATAACATACTTAGCATATTTTTCTATGGCCTGTTTAAATTCACTCATTAGCAATAAGTCATTTCGCTTTTAGTTCCTATGTCAAATGTAACTGCCCAGCCTGCAAGCATATTATCAAAACGCTCAGTGAACGGTTCACAACTTGCATCATTTATTAATTCAAAATCATTTCTATATAAATCAGCATTTTGTAAAACTCGCATAACTCTTGTTGCTAATGCTAGCTGTGTATTTAAAACATCTTGCGTGTTATCATTACCTCTAAATAAATCTGTTGTTTGCTCATTGCTAATATCTACTAAGTCCATAAAGAATATAGTAATATTTAATGTTACATAGTTGTTGCTTATTGTAGCGTTGTTAATCATCAAATGTGCTAAAGGAAATAAACTTTGTTTTTTAATATCAATATCAGCAATATCGCCAAACGTCATTTCGTGATTAAATGGTTCTGCTGTTATTACATCTTTTACTTTATCTATAACGTTATAAAAACTTCTCATAATAATTTTATATATAATGGTGCGTGCTGTCCTAAATCTTCTTCAATGAATTCATTTAACCAATCAAGCGATTCATCAAAATCAGTTCCATCAGCTTGCATAATAATATCTAAACATTTCCAATAACTGTAAATTGCTCTTGAGGGTTTGCGTGCTGTAACACCAACAAAAGCATCTTCAAAACCATCTGCAAGAATAACATATTCATCTTTAGCAAACATTTCACGCTCCATAATTTGTTTTAATATGTCATCTCTTTGCATTGATCATACTTTTTTCTAATTCGTATTTATCTTTTTCAAATGCTAAATGTTGCAAGCAAATATGTAAATTCAATTTAGTTACCTCATCTATTTTCATAACATCTCCATTTGTAATGCCGTAAATGGATTGATACCAGCCCCATTTCGAAGCGAATCCCGCAGCCCTTGAGGCACTTTGACTTCCGTCTGATTCGCCAAATAATTCAGAATATGCTTCTGCAATTCGTTCCTTAAATTCCAAAAAAAAACAATCGCACCATACACAATATCTAAAGTTATGTTTTGTAGATCATATTTATTTGCACTTTCGTAATCTTCTATTAAATACTGTTCTTTCTTTTCGTATTTTATTGGTCTAAATAAAACGCTCATTGCTTTGTGCATATTTTGCCAATCTGCCATATAAGTATCTAAATCTATATATTCACCAAAACTCATATCATCTAACTTAGGTACAAAACCAAACTCTTTATCATTGTAATTAAACTTAGTTATTAGCTTACAATCATTTGTAAATAATTTATTTATTGATGTACATATTTCACTAACATCAGTTGCTTTCATTTGTAGTACTTTCTTAAGTTCTACATTGCAAAATATTTCAATCATTTTCTGTTTTAGAAAATTATCAAGTTTTTTATCTTCTGCAATCTTTAACCATTTTTGGTATTGCTTTAATGTAATGTCGTTTAGTGATTCAGGTATGTTTATAGTTATCTTCATTTTATATAATGTAAAAAAAAGTAGTTAGTGTTATGTACAAATATAAAAAAAAAGCTACTCACAATGAATAGCTTCTTAAATGCTCTGAGGACTTACACTGCCTTAGGCTCGGATGCCTCCTTAAATACCTTTACAAATATATAAATATATTTACAATAAACAAATATTTTTTACGCATCTTATTTTATCTTATCTTATCTTATCTTAATGCTTGAGCATTGGTTAAGCATTGCTATATCTGTTAATTAACGTTTTTAGTAAAAATGGTATTCACCTAAATTTGGGTTTTGTAATTGATAACTAACTGCATAACGCAAAGCATCAAGTGCGTGGTTAAAGTTATCTACTGGTGTTTGTGATTTCTTTTCTAACCAACAATAATTGTTAAGCTCTTTAATTATATCTGTACTATCTTCAGTTATTACTAAATCATAATCTTGTAATAAACTAATACCAAATGTTATACTACCTTGTCCTTTGATTGCTGGAACTATATTACAATCTTTACTTAATTCATTTATTAATCTTGGTTCAGCACTATCACCTACTATTAAATTGTTAGCAGCAAACTTTTTATTTAATACTGATATCTCACTTGTTGTTAACTTAGGTTGATAAAAACACAATTGAACATAAATAATTTTATTTATTTTATCTATGCTTGTTTTTACTAATGTACTTGGGTCATTGCTGAAACCATAATCTTGACCAAATACAATTTTACCTACTTGTTTAAATTCGCCTATTGACCAATTACTAAATATAACACCTTCTGCTTTATCTAACCACGAACCAAGTATAGTGTGCTTGTAACGTTCTGGCCTTCTTCGTTTCATTGATTCTATTTGCTTTATATAACTAGGTGATAGGTTCTCAATGTTATCTAAGTAAGTTGTGTGAATGTAAGTTGTATCTTCTTTAGTTATATTACTACCTGATTCAATGCCTCTTGATTCGAACCAACGCTGATAAATAAAATGTTCTTTTGTTGTTGGGTTTAATATTAATATAACTCTATTATCTTGCGCTTTGTTTCTAACTGATAAATCAATTTTATCAAATATATCTTCACTTGTTAATTCTTCAGCCTCATCCATTACCCAAGTTGTAATGCCTTGCAATGATTTAAGATTTGCTGTTTGATCTCCTGATGAGGTTTTAATACCTCTAAATATTATCTTGCTACCATTACCTAAGTTAACTATCTCATCTTTAGTAATTTTAAAATTATCAATTACATTTAACATTTCTAACTTTTCAATAAACTCTGGTATAATAGAAATACTTGCAGCCCTTAAAGTGTAACGTGTAAACAATACAGTGTGGCCTGCTTGATAAGTAAGATATAACAACAATATATTAATAGCAAATGATTTACCAGAACCACGACCACCTGTAATAATAAAATAGCGTGCATCTGATGTATCAAAAACTTTATACTTAGGACTTAAATTTAATTCCACTAATTAACTTTTTAAAATCGTGGTTAACTGTTTCACTTGTGTTTAAATCAACTGTATCTTTGCTTTTACCGTATGCACTATCCATTATTGAATTGTAAGCATTAACATCACCTTTTTCAATTGCTTTTAATAATACTGCTGCTGTCATTCTGTATTCATTAGTTAACCACTCTTCCTCGCCAGTCATTGGGTTAGTTCCTTTAACTAATAATGATAACATTTCTTTTACGATTGTGCTTCTATTCTTTGTTCCTTTTGGTCTGCCAGCAGGGTTTCCGCTTTGCCCTTTTTTGTATGGTATTAAATCTTCTTTACTCATCTTGTTTGTTCTGTTCTTGTTCTGTATTTATATTAATTTCTATATTTTCTTCTAAGTATTTTAATAACTTATTTTCTGCTTGTTTTTTAAGTTTGTGTTTCTTGTTCATATTCATTAAATAATCTTTGCATTGTGTTATATAAATCTTTAACGCAACTACCACAGGTTGATGGTGTTTTGTTAGTGTTAAATACTCTATTGTGAATTTCTAATAATGCTGTTTGTTCGCTTGCTGATATAAATGTTTTATGTACTTTAAAAAATGCTTTTAATAACATATACTCATCTTCATTTAAACATTGTATTTGTTTGTAAGGAAACATTTTATTTAATCTTTCTTTTCTTTTATCGCAACCGCAATCTTTTCCTAGTTTATCAAATATGTATTTAGTGGCTGCTTTTATGCCTGTTGCTTTTGTTATCTTTTCTATACTATCTCCTAAACCTTTACTTTTCATTTAACTTTTTTTTTATGTTGTTTCTACATTTGTTTATTGTGTTGTAAACTGTAACGTGTCCAAGCTTTGTTTCTTTTGCTAATGTTCTAACACTATTAAATTTTTTTACATATAGTTTAAATAGTTTACGATCAAACCAGTGCATATCTTGTAATATTTGCTCTATGCGTGTTGTAAGTTCTTCAATGTTTTCTGTTTCGTTATCTGCTATGTTTGTTAATATTCTATTATTATCTTTTGGTAGTTTATTATTATTGTTTGCTTCTTGTTGTATTATTTGTAATATTGTTCTTTTTATAATTCCAAAGTGTGGTTTGTTGTTTATTATAACTTGCTCCGCTTTTAATTTATCTTCTTGTATTTGATCATAAATAACTAAATACATTTCTTGTACAGTATCTTTAACGCTTTGTTCATCATCACGATACAATAAATTTGTTGCTATTGATAGCCATTTATCTTGGTATTTGTGTAATATGTTTAAAACATCATTTGCGCTCATTTCTTAATTCGTTAAGCTCTAATAGTATATTAACAAAGTCATCATATTTTAAAGCAGCATAATCATTTTCAAAGTTCTTTGTAAATACTACAACAGGTGTTTTTAATGTTCCTGTTGCATCGCCTTCGCTTTGGTGTAGTGCTTTCCAAATGTTTAACTTCTCTTGGTTTTTACATTCCCAACTGTACTCACTTAATATACCTGATGTTGTTAATATATCTCCTTTTATACTTAGGCCTCCACTGTTTGGTGTTCTTCTAATATTGGTATCAAACTTCTTTGCTAAATCTTTAGCTATTCTTAATTCAAAGCGTTTACCTTTTTGATTAGCGTTTAACATTATATAAATTTTTGGTATAACTTTCTTATTTCTCTACCTAGATCTGCATTGTTTGGGTATACGCTACACAAATAATTAATGCTATTACTAACAGGAGTATCATCGTGCTTATAATAAGAATCTTTTGTTTGTCGGTGTTCATTTAACGTTCTTTTTTTCATAATTTATTATTTATCAATTATTTTCTTTAATAACAATACAAAAAAACATCCAGCAAAAAAACATAGAATATGTGATAACAGCATCAAGTAAAATATTTGATTCATTGTTTAAAATTAATTAATTTATTTTTA
>Ga0209232_1000960_pt1 | contig 16430 bp, 16 predicted proteins | sample ETNvirenome_2_60_FD_184066 | JGI IMG/M metagenome (GOLD analysis project Ga0209232, IMG submission 184066) | Marine viral communities from the Pacific Ocean - ETNP_2_60 (SPAdes) (version 2) | ecosystem: Environmental > Aquatic > Marine > Oceanic | place: Pacific Ocean | collected 2013-06-22
TGCGGCAGACCGTAACCGGAGTAGCTGCGAGCAATATGCACCACGAAACGAAGGTGCGATAGCACCAGTCGACGTGCCGCCTCAAGATCGCCCTCATCGTAAAGGCGGAACGCCAGCTCGCGCTCCTCTTCGACGCTCAGCACCGCGATGCCATTCACCGCTTGAATGTAGCCACCCAGGTCATTGCCTGGTGAAAACTGTCCCACCGGTAGAAGACTAGTGCTCATATGCAGATGGCCTCCCTTAAAACCTATCGTGGTTGACGTGCTGGCGTCGCGTGAATGTGCGCAGCCAAACGTCTTGCGTTAACCTTAAGACCTTAGGCGAACCCAGAGGTTCAAACGATCGACGCACAGTTGGCATCGATCACGCCACGGGGGTAGAAATTCCCGTGACTGCCCGCATGGACAATATCGCGAAGTCTATGTACTGCCTATAACGTGAAGATGACAACGCGACAGACGCATGCTCAGCGCGGGCGTATGCTGGAAAGATGGCGCGTGACGGCAAGCCAAGCGCCCAGCCAGCCAAGTAGTATACTGCAGGATAGCAGAATTGTAGAGCCTGTCACATCTAGCTGCGGCAAGGTGAAGCTGGCACCGTAGCTGGCCGCCAGCGCCGCTACCGGCAGTGAGAGCCAGTGATTACCCAAGGCCAACAGACCCAGCGCCAAAAGCCCGCCGCCAGCGCCATACCAGGCTCCACTGTACAAGAACGGGCGACGTACGAAGGCGTGCGTTGCGCCGATCAGCATGACCACTTCGATTTCACGGCGTCGACTCTCCACCGCCAAGCGAATGGTATTACCGACGACCAGCAGTACACCGAAACCAAACAGCACCCCCAGCGCCAGCGCCACGCGGCGTCCCAACGCCGCCAGATGGCGCAGCCGCTCGACCCAGGCCAAATCGACGCGTACTTCATCGATGCCAGTTACCCCCTCGAGCCGCTCGGCCAGTTCAGCCATCGCAGCGGGCTCTACATCTTGAGGGGAAATGACGATACTCGTGGGGAGCGGATTATCGTCAAGCCCTGCCAGGGTATCGTCGATGCCCAACGACTGCTGGAAATCCGCCATGCCCTGCTCTGGGCTGATCATACGCGTCTGCGCCACGCCGCCGTCAGCACTCACCGCCTCTTCGATCCGAGCCGCCTGCGCTGCATCAATCCCCATATCGAGATAAACGGTGAGCGACGCGCTTTCATCCAGCTCGGCATCCAGCAGCTTGGCGCTGTCCAACGTCAGCCATAGAGCAGCGGGAAGTACCAAGGCAATGGCAATGGCCAGCATGGTCAGCAGGTTTCCCAACGGGTAGCGCACCAGTCGAAAAAGGCTATCCAGCGCCATGGCCCGGTGGTGACGCCCCCAGGCACGCAGGCGACTGCTAAAACGTGTTTGCTGAGCGCGCGCCCCACTGCGAGGGGCTGTTTCCGAGGCAGGTGCGGCGGGCTTGGGTGTTTGGCGCTTACCCCGAGGGGCGGCGCCGCTTTGGCGAGCATTGGCTGAGCGCTTCATGCAGCCCCCTCATCGGCGACTAAACGACCGTCCTGCAGACGCAGAATCCGATGACGCAAGCGCGCAATCAGCGCCAAATCGTGGCTAGCGATCATGACCGTAGTGCCGATGCGGTTGAAGTCCTCGAACAGCCCCATGATATCGGCAGAGAGCTGTGGGTCTAGGTTACCGGTGGGCTCATCGGCAAGCAGCAGCGCGGGCTTATTAACCACGGCGCGGGCGATGCCCACCCGCTGCTGCTCACCGCCGGAAAGCTCGATGGGCAGGGCTTTTTCGCGGTGCAACAGGCCGACTTTATCCAGAGCTGCCCGCACCCGCCTCGCCGCCTCTCGGGGCTCTACACCCTGAATTTCTAGCGGCAGCGAAACGTTATGGAACACGCTGCGATCAAATAGCAGCTGGTGGTCCTGAAATACCACGCCAATCTGGCGACGATAAAACGGCACCTGGCTGGCGTGGAGCTGAGCAATGTCATGCCCGGCTACCACTACTCGCCCACGGCTGGGCTTTTCTAGGCGCATAATCAGCCGCAGTAGCGAGCTTTTTCCCGCCCCGGAGTGGCCAGTCAGAAACACCATTTCGCCTCTCGCCACGCGAAAGTTCAGATGCGCCAGCGCGTCAAAGCGCCCTCCATAGCGCTTCCCCACATGCTCAAAAGCAATCATGCGCGACCATCATCCCCTTGACGGTCAAACAGCGCGTTGACGAAGTCGTTAGCATTGAAGGGGCGCAAGTCGTCCAGACCCTCACCCACCCCGATAAAGCGAATCGGCGTTTCTAGCTGTTTCGCCAGGGCAAAGATAATCCCGCCTTTGGCGGTGCCATCCAGCTTGGTTAAAGTAATGCCGCTAATCGGCACCGCCTCATTAAAAGTAGTGGCCTGGGAAATTGCGTTCTGCCCCGTGCCTGCATCCAGCACGAGCATGACCTCGTGGGGCGCCGTGTCATCGAGCTTCTGCATCACACGGTGCACCTTTTTCAGCTCTTCCATCAGGTGGCTCTTGTTGTGCAGCCGCCCGGCGGTATCGGCGATCAGCACATCTACGCCGCGAGACTTGGCGGCCGCCACCGCGTCGTAAATCACCGAGGCGCTATCTGCCCCTGTATGCTGGGCAATAACCGGTACGCTGTTGCGTTCGCCCCACACTTTAAGCTGTTCCACCGCCGCCGCACGGAAGGTATCCCCGGCTGCCAGCATGACGCTCTTGCCTTCGCGCTGGAAACGCTGGGTGAGCTTGCCGATGGTGGTGGTTTTACCCACGCCGTTGACCCCCACCACCAGAATAACGAAGGGGCCGTCGCTCTCTTTCTCGAAGCTGAGCGGCGCAGACACGGGTGCCAGCAGCGCGGCCAGCTCCTCCTGTAGGCCGCGATAGAGCGCTTCGGGATTATTCAGCTCTTTGCGGGAAACCCGTGCCTCAAGGCGCTCGATGATTTCGCTCGTCGCTTCGATGCCCACATCGGCCATGAGCAGCTGAGTTTCCAGATCCTCCAGCAGCTCGTCATCGATATGCTTTTTGCCAAGGAACAGGTCGGCCAAGCCGTCAGTAAGATTGGCGCGGGTTTTTCCCAGGCCAGATTTGATGCGCGCAAACCAACCTTTCTTCTCGCCTTTTTCGGATACCGGCTTCTCTTGAAGCGCAGGCTTCGCGGCTGGCTCTGGCTCTGGCTCTGGCTCTGGCTCTGGCTCTGGCTCTGGCTCTGGCTCTGGCTCTGGCTCTGGCACAGTGTCCATGATTGGCGCGGGGGTGACTTCCTCGTCAACGCCCGTTGGCTGAACGTCCTCTTTGCTCACCGGCTCAGGCGACTGCTCCTGAGCGAGCACCTCAGTGGGTTCGTTTTCGCGCTCCGGCGCGGGCTTGGGCGGCTCTTCTGCCAGCGGTTCGGAAGGTGCTGATACATCAGCAGCAGGCTCCTTATCAGGCGCGCCTTCGGGCTCGTCTAGCAGCACTGGCTGCTCTTGGGCGTCTTGAGGCTCCTGCTGGGAGTCGTGCTTTTTCTTACGTTTGAAAAAACCGAACATAGGTGTCATCCGACTAAATAGGTGAACATTGCGATTATCCTACCACCGCAGACCAAGACTTTGGATAAGTAGCCCGCTACAATCCGCGTTATGAAACGACAACGCTCCTCTCGCTCATCATCTCGCATGTCGACTCCCCGCCGCGGAACTGCCAAACCGCCGGGGAAACTGCGCATTATCGGCGGCGATTTTCGCCGCCGCATGCTGCCTGTGCTCGACCATCCGGGCCTGCGCCCTACGCCGGATCGCGTACGTGAAACGCTGTTTAACTGGCTGGGCCAAGCGCTGCATGGCAAGCAGGTGCTGGACCTATTTGCCGGTACCGGCGCGCTTGGCATCGAGTCGCTCTCTCGGGGGGCTGCGCAGGTCACCTTTGTCGAGCGCGATACACACGTTGCCGCGCTGATTCGCGACAATCTTGCCACCCTCGGTGCAACGCAGGGGCAGGTAGTGACTGCTGATGCCCAGGCGTTTCTTGAAAAGCCTAGCCAACCTGCTGATCTGGTGTTTCTCGACCCGCCGTTCCACCAAGGGTTAGCCGCGTCTTGCTGTGCCGCGCTGGAAGCGGGCGGATGGCTGGCAAGCGATGCGATGATCTACCTGGAAACCGAACAGAGCCTAACGCCAGCGGTACCGGCTAATTGGAATTTACACCGTGAAACTCAGGCAGGTGAGAGTATTGCCAGACTCTATCAACGCGTGCCCTCGTAAAGCGCTTGCCGCCAACTGACAGCAGCGTTACGCTCGCTCAATTGAGTCACACATTGATAGCCCATTTTATTTCATGACGATAGGCAGCCGCCTGTCGTCCGTTACTGGAGGTAGGCATGAGCCTTGAGCTTTTTAATCAGTTAGAACAGAAAATCACCGACACTGTTGAGGCGTTGGAGATGATGAAGCTGGAAAACGAAGAGCTGCGTAACGAAAATGCGCAGTTAAAACAAGAGCGCGAAGAGTGGGAGCGCCGTTTGCAGGGTGTGCTCAGCAAGTTCGACGGTATGGATGACAGCAGCGCGTCTTAAGCCAACGGCCGCGACATTAATAGTGCATCCTCACGCCCGGTCGTGCCCTTTACGGCCGGGTAGTAGCCCTTTCGACAACCATCTTCGCCAAACCCCGCCTGCTGATACAGCGCAATCGCCCGCTGATTTCCAGCACGCACTTCCAACAGCAGCCGCTCAGCTTGCCACTGCTTCGCCACCGCGACCACTTTGTTAAGCAGCCGCTTGCCTATGCCTTGCCCTTGGCAATCGGGTAGTACACCAATCGCCTGTAGCTCAGCGTCAAACGGCAACTTCGCCACCAACGCATAACCCATTAGCACGTCGTCCTGCCAATAGCCCACTACCCAGGCCTGCTCATCAGCCAGCGCTTCATCTAACTGCTGGGGGCTTGCCCCGCTGTGCGCGGCGGCTTCTAAGGTATGTAGCGGCACTCGATGCGCAGCGTTTAACCGGCAGATCACTCGGCACTCCACTGCTGCCCTAAGGCCACCAAACGCGGCCATAGCGCGCGTTTAGCACTGGCCTGCTGAGTGAGCACGGCCAGCGACGGGCCTTGCCACACAGGAAGTGCGAGCGTTTGGCTCTGCCCGTCGGTAAGCGCCATGACTCGAGCAAGGTCAGTAGCCGTCTCCTCTGCGCCCCACCAGAGCACTTGCTCTAACTGCCAGCCTTGTCGGCTCGCGGCCCCAGCAACAAACGCTGCCACACCCTCCTGAGCTTCCTCAAGCGGCTCTTCCGGCGCAAAGGCTGTGGCCATGGGCGGCCATTTGAAGTGGGTCACTGTTGGCAGTTCGCCGCGTAACACACCAGCCGCCCGCAGCATATTGGCAAGCAACTGCTGTTCAACCGGAGACATTTCCCCTTCACATACGCTAAGCCAGCGTCCTCCCACACAAGCACAGGAGAGACTAAAGCTCAGCGGCTTGGCGGGTTGCGCAGGCGGCACTCTGGGTTCTGGTACCGGGCTCGCCTCCGGGGTGGGTGCCGCGGCAGGCGAATGACCTAAGAGCGCCTTGACCGCCGAGGGCGATGCCACTGGGGAAGTGTTGCCTTGCTCGGCAGCGGCAGGCTGGCTACGTGTTCGCGGTGCTGGTGCATCATCCAGCAGCGCATGCAACCGCTCCCGTGGTGGTGTTTTGGTCGGTGTTTCTTCCCACTCGCAGGCTTCCGTCGGGCGGGCGTTGGGCAGCTGGTAGCGGCATGCCCAAGCGGTAATACCCATAGCATCCAGGTAGTGCCGACGAACAACCTCCGGGGTCACTGGCCGCCGCCACGGCAGTTGGGGGAGTTCGGGCGCTCGCTGCCCCGTGCCTGCCACTCTTTGGGTGTGTAGAGGTGCAGCGCCAGGGCGTGCACCGGGCCAGAGAGCTCATCCGCCAACAGGGCATAAATTTGTTGGTGGCGCTTGACCGGCATCATGCCATCGAAGCTATCGCTTACCAGCGTCACTTTAAAGTGAGTTTCAGAGTTGGCCGGCACGTTATGCATATGGCTTTCGTTTTCGACCTGCAGCACGTCAGGGGTTAAGGCCGCCAACTTCTGCTCAATTTGTGTCTGTATCGCCATGGGACTCTCCTTCAGTCAGCAACTGGCTTATTGTACGCCCTTACTTTCCAACAGACGATGCCCGCCGCTCATCCAGCGCCCGCTGGGCGAGCGATACCCGCGACAGGCTCGCCAGCAGTGCCAGCACGGTAGTGCCCGCACCTAGCCAGAGCGTGACCTGAATTGGCGAGCCCAGTGCCAGCGCCGCTCCTACCAGTGCGACACCAAACGACTGCCCCACCGTGCGTGTGGTGCTCATCACCCCTGAAACGTTGGCACTGCGCTCCGGCGGTAGGCTGCCCATCATTTCGCGGTTATTCGGCGGCTGGAAAAGTCCAAACCCAATACCACACAGCGCCGTGCGCCACAGGCTGCCCGCCACGCCGGTGCTCTCATCCACCAGCGCCAGCGCGACTAGGCCAATAATCAGTAGCATCAGCCCGGTACTAGATAGCAGGCTGGGATTAACTCGATCCGCCAACCGCCCCGCCAACGGCCCCACTAGCATGATCGCCAGGGGCCACGGCGTGAATAGCCAAGCGGTTTCTAGTGGCGAAAAGCCCATCTGCTCCTGGTAGAAAAACGATAGCGCCACAAAAGTGAGTCCCTGGCCGATAAAAGCCAGGCCAGATGCCGAGACCGCCAGCGTAAAGCGCTTCTCGGCAAACACACTCAGCGGCAGCAGCGGGTAAGGCGCGCGGCGCTGGCGATGAATAAACAGCGCGCAGGCCCCTACCGCTAACAGTGCCCAGCCGCCGCTTTGCCAGAGTGGTGCAGCGTGACCAACGGCGTCCATAGCGACAAAGAAGCTCGCCAGCATCAACATCGAGTAGAGTGCCCCCAGCGTATCAAAACTACCCTGGCGAGGCGTATCCCGCGGCAACGCCCGGCTGGCTAGCCAGAGCGAGCACACCCCGAGGGGCACGTTGAGCGCAAACAACCACGGCCAATCCACAAACGAGAGAATAACCCCGCTGAGCGTGGGGCCTGCGGCATAACCACCCGCTACCACTAGAGCACTTAGACCGAGCGCGCTGCCTAACAAGCGGGATGGAAAAATAGCCCGATAGAGGGACGGCCCAATAGAAAGGGTCGCAGCTGCCCCAAGGCCTTGGAAGGCGCGAAACACTAGCAATGTTTCTAAATTACGCGACAGTGCCGCCCCTAGTGCTGCTACCACAAACGTCCCAAGGCCAAACAAGTAGAGCCGCCTGCGAGTAATGAGCTCGCTGATGCCCGCAAATACCAGTAAGAACGCAGCACACACGACCTGGAACAGGTTAGTAATCCATACTGCCCTGGAGGCCGGCACATTCAGATCGGCAGCAATGGTGGGCAGGGCCAGGTTGATCATGGTGGTATCGACCACCGCCATCAACGTACCGGTGACCAGCGCCAGCACGGCGAGCAGGCGCTCAGGCCCCGGCAGCCCATCGTCGCCAGGGAGAGTTTCAAACAGTCGCATGGTAATGAATTCCTAAACAGACCCCTTACAAACGGCGAAACCGGCCGAAGCCGGTTTCACTGTGCGCTTACGCTAAAATAGTAGCACGCTAATCTTGTTCGTTGTCGAGCAGCAGCGCGTCGTCAACATCCGAGATTTCCAGGGCGGTTTCGTCGTCCAGGTCAATGGCTAAGTAGCTGTGCTCAACGCGCAGGAATTCCTGAAACAGCGACCAATCTAATTTTTCTGGCCACTGGCGCTCATCCTCTTCCCAGGCGCGTAGCTCGGTCTCCAGGATTTCTACGTGACGCTCGCGGACAAACGTCTCTAACGCCTCAGGGGTATCCATCTCGGGGATCAGGTATACCGTACTTTCACGTTCGACGTCGTCCAGGGTCAGGTCGTCGTCTCCCATGGTGGGTTCGAGCGCATTGATCCAGTCCACGAAGGTCTGGGTCGGCCTGACGCTCAGGGCAGAGCGATTTAGCAGTTTCATGGGATTCTCCTCGCCGTCGAAACGTTGACCATTATGGGCGCTAAATCGCGCCCTTACCAACTTTTCGTCCGCTACCGCCTGATTGAGCGTTAATCCACCTCGGGGCGCATGGCCGGGAATAGCAGCACATCCCGAATGGAGGGGCTGTCGGTGAACAGCATCACCAAGCGGTCAATGCCAATGCCCTCGCCCGCCGTGGGCGGCAGGCCGTACTCCAGCGCGCGCACGTAGTCGGCGTCATAGTACATGGCTTCCAGATCACCGGCGTCTTTCTCGGCGGCCTGTTCACGGAAACGCTCTGCCTGGTCTTCGGCGTCGTTCAGCTCCGAGAAGCCATTGGCGATCTCGCGTCCACCGACGAAGAACTCAAAGCGGTCGGTCACGAAGGGGTTGGCATCGTTACGACGCGCCAGCGGGCTAACTTCTGCCGGGTATTCAGTGATGAACGTGGGCTGGTCCAGTTTGTGTTCCGCCACTTCTTCAAAGATCTCGGTTTGAACTTTACCCAGGCCCCAGCTCTCTTTGACCTTGATGCCCAGTTTTTCCGCCGCAGCGCGGGCAGCATCTAGGGTATCTAGGTCGGCATCGGTGATGCCGTCGCCGTGATCCAGAATCGCTTGGCGCAGGGTGAGACGCTTGAAGGGCTGGCCGAAATCGTAGCTGGCCCCTTGGTAGGTGATCGTGGTGGTGCCGAGCACCTCCTGAGCTGCCGTGCGCAGCATGGCTTCGGTCATGTCCAGCAGGTCGCGGTAATCCGCGTAGGCCCAGTAGAACTCCACCATGGTGAACTCAGGGTTGTGCCGAGTGGACAGCCCTTCGTTACGGAAATTGCGGTTGATCTCGAACACTTTCTCGAAACCACCCACCACCAGACGCTTCAGGTAAAGCTCCGGGGCAATACGCAGGTACATATCGATATCCAGCGCATTGTGGTGAGTGATGAACGGGCGCGCCGCCGCACCGCCGGGGATCGGCTGCAGCATCGGCGTTTCCACTTCCATGAAGCCACGGGCTTCGAAGAAACGGCGCATGGAGCTGATCACCGCCGCACGGGTTTCGAACACCTTACGCGACTGCGGGTTCATGATCAGATCCACGTAACGCTGACGATAGCGGGCTTCTTGATCGGTCAGGCCGTGGAACTTATCCGGCAGCGGGCGCAAGCTCTTGGTCAGCAGCTGCGCCTCGACCATCATCACGTACAAGTCGCCTTTACCCGACTTATGCACCGGGCCACGGGCGGCGACGATATCGCCGATATCCCAGCCTTTGATGTCTTCCAGCACGTCTTCCGGCAGCCCCTTTTTATCCACGTAGAGCTGGATCTGGCCCGCCACGTCCTGAATCACGATGAAAGGACCGCGTTTGCGCATCACGCGACCGGCCACCGACGCCTGATGATCCAGCGCTTCCAGCTCGGCTTTGTCTTTCTCGCCCAGCAGGTTGTGCAGCTCAACGGTGAGGCTGTCGCGGCGGAAATCGTTCGGGAAAGCGCTTTTTCCCTGCTCGGCCGCCCGCTCACGGCGGGCCGCTAGCTTGGCACGGCGCTCGGCGATCAGGTGATTTTCGTTATCGAGAGAAGACGCGTCTTGGTTAGCCATCGGGCACCCTATTTCTGTTCAAACGCTAAAAAGATTACAAACCCTGCTTCAGGCTGGCGACGATAAACTGATCTAAATCCCCGTCGAGCACCTTGTCGCAGTTGCTGGACTGAACGCCGGTACGCAGGTCTTTAATGCGCTGATCATCCAGTACGTAAGAGCGAATTTGGCTGCCCCAACCGATATCGGCTTTGGAGTCTTCCGCTTCCTGCTTGGCCGCATTGCGCTTTTGCATCTCGTGTTCCCACAGCTTCGCCTTCAACTGCTTCATGGCGAAATCGCGGTTGGCGTGCTGGCTGCGCTGATTCTGGCATGCCACCACAATTCCGGTGGGTTCGTGGGTAATCCGTACCGCGGAGTCGGTGGTGTTGACGTGCTGACCACCCGCACCGCTGGAACGATAGGTATCGACACGCAGATCCGATGGATTGATCTCGACCTCGAAGCTGTCGTCGATTTCTGGCGACACAAAGACGGAGGCAAACGAGGTGTGGCGACGGCCGCCAGAGTCAAACGGGCTCTTGCGCACCAGACGATGGACGCCGGTTTCGGTACGCAGCCAGCCAAAGGCATGGTCACCCTGAATATGCAGCGACGCCGACTTGATGCCCGCGACTTCCCCGGCAGAGATTTCGATGATCTCGGTCTTGAAGCCGTGGCTTTCGGCCCAACGCAGGTACATGCGCAGCAGAATGTTGGCCCAATCCTGAGCTTCGGTGCCCCCGGAGCCCGATTGAATATCCAGGTAGGCGTTGTTCTCGTCCATTTCTCCCGAGAACATGCGGCGAAACTCGAGCTTCTCCAGAGCGTCCTGTAAGCCGTCGAGCTCTTTGCGTACTTCCTCGACGGTGCCCTCGTCCTCTTCCATCTCGGCGAGCTCCAGCAGGTCGCGGCTATCCGCTAGCCCCTGATCCAGCTCATCAATGGTCGCCACAATGGCTTCGAGGGAGGCACGCTCTTTGCCCAGCTTTTGAGCGTAGTCTGGATCGTTCCAGACGTTGGGGTCTTCGAGTTCGCGGGATACTTCTTCTAGCCGATCTTTACGCTCGGCATAGTCAAAGATACCCCCTAAGAACGTCTGTCCGCTCAGACAGGTCCTTGATCTGGTTATGAATCGGGTTGGTTTCCAACATGGATCGCCCTAGCCTTGGTCAGTAAATAGCGGGGTCTCATGCGCGCTAAAACGCGGCTTAAAAGAGACAGGCGCCGCTGAGGTGACTCACCGCTTGGCGTTTAACACCTTCGCGAGCCACCCCAGCGGCGGAATTCTGGCACGCATTGTAGCGAAACCCAGCGCATACCGCACCCACCCAGCCCTTCGTTGCTAACGTAAAAAAACCCGGCCGAAGCCGGGTCAGTAGGTCGAAGACTGATCAGTAAGCGCGAGCAGCCGATCAGAACCGATAGGTCAACTGGGCACCAATGCCGTGAGCTTGGTTTTTATAGTCGGCAGAGTAATTAGACGTGATTGGCGGCGTTTGCTGGCCAGCCACTGTGAAACTATCAGTTTTCGTCTGATCAACCTGAGTGCTGCGCTCTGTTAGGTAAGAGTAAGCAACATCAAGCGTTAAATCGGGCGTGGGGCTCCAGCCAGCGCCAATTGAAAAGATGCGGCGATCATCTGACGGAATACGCACGCTACGCGTTGCATCTTGGGTTGGCGTAAAATCTAGGGTTACGCCTGCACGAAGAGCCAGTGTTGGTGTTAGCTGGTACTCACCCCCAGTGGAGAATGCCCAGGCATTCGAGTAGTTCTGTTGCTCGTTGGTAATCTCCCCCCGCTCATCACCAGTAACCAATATCTGATCGAAACGGCTCCAACGTGCCCAAGAGGCACCAAACATGAGCTTCAGATTGTCGCTCATTTGCTGAGTCAAAGAGAAGTTGACGGTTTCCGGCGTCGTCAAATCAAGCGCAGCCGTGTCAGTAACGGTACCAATACCCAACTGATCCAATACAGGCGAGTTCGCAGTAAAGTTGCCCTCAAGGTTGAAATCTACTTTTGAGCGGTAGGTTAGGCCCAAAGTAGTTTCTGGTACGGGCTGATAAATAATACCAAGGTTATAGCCCCAGGCCTCGTCATCACCTTCCACACGTGAATCTACCTCCGAAAGGCCTAAAGGAGTTGCCACAGGCACTTGACGGCGCAACTCACCTTCAACTTGGTTATAAGTAATACCAGCACCTACTGACCACTGCTCATTAAATCGATAAGAAACTGTTGGTTGGGCCGTAACAACTCTTACTTCCGTATAATTACCCTGATTGCGCCCTTGGAAGCTGTCTTCATATTCAGTTTTAGAACCAAATGGTGCGTAGACACCGAATCCAAATGCTAACTGCTCATTCACCGGATGAGCGTAAAAGGCAAAGGGTATTAGCGTTCCTGGTACCATGTCTCCATCGTTAGTACCCGTGACGGGCAAAGTATCCGTTAACCCACCAGTAGCAGGCAGAAAAGCAGGACTACTTTGTGATGCACTAACATTACTAATATCCGTATCGACGCTTAAAAAAGTACCGCCTGCCGTAATCTGAGCGCGGTCCAGGAACGACATACCCGCAGGGTTACCGAACACGATGGTGGCGTCGTTGACGTTTGAGCTACGTCCCGCATGGCCATACCCCTGCCCACTAACGCTCTGCTCGTTAATCTGATATCCGCCTGCGTTAGCTTGGCTTGCAAAGGTAACTGCTGCAACCGCGGCCGCTAGGGTTAATTTCTTGAAGTTATTATGCATTGTGGGCCTCTCTCCCGATGATCCGGCGGACTGTGCCATCCATCCGCGTTGTTCCTACACCTCAGTTTTCGCCCAATGCTTGGTTCGGTTCAAGTGCAAACGAGCGTTTTATTTTATTTTCCGCTTATACATTAGTCGTACGCTCGTTTTAAATCAGTGTTTTAGTCATTTCGACTGAGTCGATCACGCCCACTTGACCTATGGGTTACCCAAAGGTTTTACAATGCAGTTTGAACATTTACCGCCAATCAGGGGGAGGTTATGTCGTTAAGCGATTTAAAAGTTGGCGAGCTTGCCAAGCGCGGTCACGTCACTGCTGAAACCGTCCGCCATTACACCCGAGAAGGGTTGCTATCTCCCCAACGCCATCCCGACAACGGTTACCAGCTCTACTCCGCCACCGATTTGGAGCGCCTGCACTTCATTCAGCGGGCGCGCAAGCTGGGGTTTAGCGTGGCGGAAATCCGTGACATCCTAGCCCATGCCGACCAAGGCGACTCCCCCTGCCCGCTAGTGCGCGATCTGCTTGCCCACCGGCTGCCGCAAATACGCGCGCGGATTGCCGAGCTAGAGGCACTTGCCGAGCGTATGGAGCAGGCACTGGAGAGCTGGCGCGACATGCCCGACGGCACCCCCGACGGCCATAGCCTGTGCCGCTTAATCGAAAGTTTTCCTGAGGAGGCCCCATGCAGCACGACACCGAGCAAACCGTGATGCTGATACGCACCGTGCCGGGTATGAACTGCCAGGGCTGCGTTAAGCGCATGCGTGAGGCCATTCAAGCCCAGGACCCGGCCGCCCAAGTGGATGGCTTCCCTGCAGAAAAGCGCCTGGAAGTGACCAGCTCCCTTGACGATCAATCGCTGGATAGTGCGCTCAACGAAGCGGGCTACCCACCCAGTGACGACGCGAGTGACGCACCACACCCCGACGCACCTGAACCCGCTGAATCGCAGAGCGCTCCCGTGGATGCGCCCCAACTGCGCCTGCTGATTAGCGGTATGACCTGTGCGGGCTGCGTGAAAAGCGTTGAGAAGGCGCTGGCCAACACGCCTGGAGTGAACAGCGCCTCGGTGAATTTCGGCACGCACACTGCCCAAGTTACAGGCAGTGCAACGCCTGATGCGCTAATGGCCTCCGTTGCTGAGGCAGGCTATCGCGCCGAACCGATTGTGGATATGCGTGAAGCCGAGCGCACTCGCGAGGCTCAAGAAGCCGTTACCTACCGCCAGCGCCTCAAGGGCAGCGTGCTGTCGCTCTCCCTCGCCATTCCACTCATGCTGAGCATGTTCGTCTATCACCCGCACCCCATGGGCGCCGGCCGCTTGTATTGGCTGGTGATTGGCCTGCTGACGCTGGCTATTTTGGCCTTTCCTGGGCGGCACTTTTTCACCAACGCCTGGAAACAACTCAAGCACCACCAAGCCAACATGGACACCCTGGTGGCCATGGGTACCGGCACCGCCTGGCTCTACTCCATGATGGTGGTGCTCTTTGCCCCCTGGTTGCCTGAGGTGGCTCACGGCATCTATTTTGAAGCCTCTGCCATGGTGATCGGCCTGATTTTGTTGGGCAATGCACTGGAGCTCAAAGCCCGCGGTCGCACCAGCAGCGCCCTTAAACGGCTGCTCGACCTGCAGGAGAAAACCGCCCGGGTGATACGCGACGGCGTTGAACAAGAAATCGCGGTGGACGATGTAGCGCTGGATGACCATATTCGCGTGCGCCCCGGTGAGCGGCTGCCGGTGGATGGCGTAGTGCTCGACGGCCAGAGCTATATCGATGAATCCATGCTTACCGGCGAACCGGTGCCCGTGCATAAAACAGCGGACGATGACGTAAGCGCGGGCACGGTGAACGGTAACGGTAGCTTGGTGTACCGCGCCACGCGCATCGGCCGCGATACCCGTTTGGGGCGCATTACCGAGCAGGTGGCCAGCGCACAAAACTCCCGCCCGCCGATTGGTGAGCTGGCCGATAAAATATCAGGCGTATTTGTACCCACCGTGATGATTATTGCGGTGCTAACGGCCCTTGCCTGGTACAACCTCGGACCCGCTCCGGTGGCTATTCATATGCTGGTTACTGCTACTACCGTGCTAATTATCGCCTGCCCCTGCGCGCTGGGCTTGGCCACCCCGATCTCTACCATGATTGGCGTGGGCAAAGCCGCCGAGCATGGCGTGCTGGTGCGTAGCGGCGAAGCGCTGCAAACCGCGAGCCGCCTGACCACACTGGTCGTCGATAAAACGGGAACACTGACCGAAGGCAAACCTCGTGTGACCGAGGCAACGGTGCTGCACGATGATAGCACCCAAGTACTGGCCTGGGTGGCCGCCTTAGAGAGCCGCTCGGAGCACCCCCTTGCCAAAGCGCTGACGGCCTACGCCGAAGAGCAAGGCGCCCGACCCGATACGCTGACTAGCTTTGATAGCGTGACCGGCGGCGGTGTTAAAGGCACCAGCCAAGCTAATGACACGCTGCTGCTAGGCAATGCGCGGCTACTGGATGAGGCTGGCGTTGATCTTTCCCCAGCAGACGAGAGCATTCGCCAGTTGGAAGCCAAGGCGCGCTCGCTGGTTTATTTAGCGGTGAATGGCAAGCTGGCCGCCCTCTTCGGCGTTAGCGACCCGCTGCGCAAAGATGCCGCCGCCGCCGTAAAGCGCTTGCAGGATGACGGATTAACCGTGGTGATGTTGACGGGCGATAACGAGCATACCGCTGCTGCGGTGGCCCGCGAGGTCGGCATTAGCGAGTTCAAGGCAGGTATGACGCCTGACGACAAGCACGCAGAAATTGAGCGCCGCCAAGCGGCAGGCGAAGTGGTCGGCATGGTGGGCGACGGTATTAACGACGCCCCCGCGCTGGCCCGGGCCAACGTGGGTTTTGCCATTGGCCAGGGTACCGATATCGCCATGGAGAGCGCCGGTATTACGCTGATGCGCGGCTCACTACACGGCGTGGCCACGGCGATTGAGCTTAGCCGGGCCACGCTCACCAACATCAAGCAGAATCTAGTCGGCGCATTTGGCTATAACGTACTTTGTATCCCGATTGCCGCCGGCGTGCTCTACCCCGTAACCGGCATGTTGCTGTCACCGATCATTGCCGGCGTGGCCATGTCGCTCTCCTCCATCACCGTGGTCAGCAACGCCAACCGCCTACGGTTATGGAAGCCCACCCAGCAGGAGGCCGTATGAGTTTACTGATCAACCTTGCGGGTATTGCCATCATTGGCTTGATCGTCTGGTGGTTTTGGCTCAGCTAAGCCGACTAGCTCACTCCGATATAACGCCCTGGCTTGTGGTTCAGGGCGATGATCAAGTTGAGCATCAGCGCTCCCAGCACCGAGTAGCCTACGCGGTCTAGCGGTAGCTGGGTGAGCGCCACCAGCAGGATCACGCCATCGATGCCGAGCTGCACATAGCCCGCCCGCAGGCCGTGTTTATCCTGCAGGTAGAGGGCGAGAATATTGATACCGCCAAGACTGGTACGGTGGCGAAACAGCATCAGCATGCCAATCCCCATTAATGCACCGCCCATCAGCGCCGCGTAGAGCGACGGCACGTTGGCAAATTCGACCCACCCCTGAGTGAACTCGGAGAACAGCGAGACCAAGCCAATGGCAACAAAGGTGCGCAGCGTAAAGCTCCACCCCATGCGTTTGATCGCCAGATAGTAAAACGGCAGATTGATGGCAAAAAACCAGACGCCAAAACCCCACCCGGTCAGATAATTGAGCAGTAGCGCCATCCCTGCAGTGCTACCGGTGAGCAGCACCGCGTGGGTATAGAACGTCACCCCCAGCGCCACAAACAGCGTACCCAACAGCATCGCCATGATGTCTTCATAGGGCTTGTGGGGGTCTTTAGGCAGCTCTTCCATGCGCATGAGTGCGTCCTTTTTAGGATTATTAGAGCGGCCGCTTAAGCGGCCAAGGACGCGAGGATAGCGGAGAGCGTTAAACGGGGCTAGCGTGCTCCACCATGAGCTGCAATGACTCGCGACCGCGCCAGCGGTTGCGATTGAGCTTGTAAGCGCAGTGCAGCGTATCGCCCAC
>Ga0209232_1000961_pt1 | contig 16410 bp, 14 predicted proteins | sample ETNvirenome_2_60_FD_184066 | JGI IMG/M metagenome (GOLD analysis project Ga0209232, IMG submission 184066) | Marine viral communities from the Pacific Ocean - ETNP_2_60 (SPAdes) (version 2) | ecosystem: Environmental > Aquatic > Marine > Oceanic | place: Pacific Ocean | collected 2013-06-22
CAGAAGCTTTGTTATTTGAAGGAAAAGAATGGCATGAGGTGTAATAATGCCGTTAAGTAAATTTATTTTTAAACCAGGTATAAATAGAGAAGGAACTTCCTATGATAATTCTGGAGGTTGGTTTGATGTAAATTTAGTTAGATTTAGAAAAGGAAGGCCTGAAAAATTTGGAGGCTGGTCTAAAGAAACCCCTAATACCTATTTGGGCAAAGCTAGAGCATTGCATGGTTGGAACTCATTAGATGGCAGCAAATATTTAGGATTAGGAACAACTTTAAAATACTACATCAAAGAAGGTGATTCGTTTTCAGACGTAACTCCAATTAGGTTAACAACTTCTGCTGGTGATGTAACTTTTGCCAAAGAAGCTAATAGTGACGCTACTATTAATGTAACTGATACCGCACACGGAGCTGTTAAAAACGATTTTGTAACATTTAGTGGAGCATCTTCTTTAGGAGGTAATATCACTGCTGCGGTATTAAATCAAGAATATCAAGTAGCATCAGTCGTAAATGCTAATACTTACACTATAGAAGCTAAAGATACTTCTGGCGCTACTGTATTAGCTAACTCTTCTGATAGTGGTAACGGCGGTTCATCTGTCGTTGGAACATATCAAATAAATGTAGGTTTAGATGATTTTGTTACATCGACAGGTTGGGGTGCAGGAGCTTGGGGTGAAGGCTCTTTTGGCTCATCTACAGCATTGTCTGCCACCAATCAGTTAAGATTATGGACACATGACAATTTTGGGGAAAATATAATAATAAATCCTAGAGCTGGCGGTATTTATAGGTGGGTTGAAAATGATGGCCTTACAACAAGAGCTGTAAATCTTTCTGCTGTATCTGGGGCTAATTTAGTACCTACTAAAGCATTACAAGTCATTACATCAGAAATTGACAGACACTTAATAGTTTTAGGCGCTGACCCTATATCATCTGGTTCGAGAACTGGAACAGTAGACCCTATGTTAATTGCTTTTAGCGACCAAGAAAATGAATTGGAATTTGAGCCTTTAATTACTAATACTGCTGGAAGTTTAAGACTATCATCGGGTTCTTCAATAATAGGCGCTACAAAATCAAGACAAGAAATTTTAATTTGGACAGATACTGCTTTGTATAGCATGCAATTTGTTGGACCACCTTTTACTTTTGCCGTTAACCTTATAAACGAGGGTACTGGGCTTATAGGCCCAAAAGCTGCAGTTACTTCAGCTGAATCTATTTATTGGATGTCATCAACAAACTTTTACACATATACAGGAAGCGTTAAAAAAATACCTTGTAGCGTTCATAATTACGTATATGGCGATATAAACTTTAGCCAATCATTTAAAATACATGCTTTTACAATTACTGAAAAATCAGAAGTTGGTTGGTTTTATTGCTCATCTTCATCTACTGAAATAGATAGATACGTTATTTATAATTATGAAGATAATATATGGTACTACGGACAGCTTGAAAGACATGCTTGGCTTGATACTGGTATTGAAGATTATCCTAGAGCAACTTTTAACAATTATCTATTTGAACAAGAAACAGGTTTTAATAATGACGGAAGTCCTATGACAGGAGTTTTTATAGAAAGTTCAGACATTGAATTATCTGAAGGCAATCAATTTACATACATACAAAGAATGTTTCCTGATTTTAAATTTTTATCAAATGAAAACGGCGGTAAAGTAAATGTAGTGATAAAAACTAGAAACAATCCAGGTGAATCTTTATCAGTAAACTCTACAAATTCAATAGCTTCTACTACAGGACAAGTAAATTTAAGAGCAAGAACAAGACAGGCAGTTATAAGAGTTGAGTCAGATGATGATGATGTGAATGGTAATGACAGTGTAGGATGGAGACTAGGAGCTACTAGATTAGATATTAAAACTGACGGACGTAGATAATGGCCAAACTTTTACCTACAAGCTTGCCATTTGCGCAAAACGAAGTAACTGGGGAAATTTTTAATAGATTAGTTCGTATAATTGAGTTAAACTTAGGACAGTTTGACCCAAATCGAACACCGCAATTCAATGAAACAGAGATTGCGCAATTAAACTTTTTAGAGGGTGATGTGATTTGGAATACTACTGCGGAAGTATTGCAAGTTTACCTAGGAAATAAATGGTTACAACTACATGTTCCTAATAACCCTAATAATGGTTTTGAAGCTACGGCTTCTTTAGGCGCTGTTTCTGTTATTAACAAAGGTGATATAACAGTAAATATAACGGTAGCCTAGTAATTTAGGAATATTTATATGTTAGCTAAAAAAGAAATTAATGATGAATATAAGTTAAAAAACATCATACTTGGCTATCCATCTGATTGGTTTGTAAATAAAAAAACTTTAAATTTAGCAAAAAAATCTTTACCAAACATTGTAAAGTTTTACAAAAACATGGGTATTGAAAACCCCGAAAAATCACCACTAACAGAAGTTATTAAAGAACCCTTAAAAGATGTATATACCGTTCCTTTGTTTTCAGAAAATTTTTGTAAAATTTTATTAGATGAAATAGAAAATATGCAAACATATTTTGGTTTTACACCAAACCCAGAAGAAGACAATTTAAGACAAATACCAGAAATAGTTTTAAACGAAAAATGTCCTGAACTGTATGAATCACTTATGAATGTAGTAGATTCTTTTATAAATCCCATATTATTAACTATTTGGAACAGGCACGTAACCGGCGGTAATATACAAATAGCTAATTATAATTTAAAAGATAAAAAACAAGGTGCTTGGCATCACGATGCTAGCTCAGATGTAAGCATTGTAGTTCCTCTTAATACGGGAGATTATGAGGGAGGAGGCACTGAATTTTGGAAAAAAGGCGTAATAGAGCCTTTACCTTCAGGCAGTGGATTAATATTTCCTAGTTATACACATATGCATAGAGGGTTACCAGTTAACAAGGGTGATAGATATTTATTGGTTTTTTGGTTAACATCTATAGATAAAGATATTAACACTTAGCGAAATTGCAGGTAAAATTAAGATATGAACAAAATAGACAATAGCGGAACAGGAATAGCAGCATTAGGACGTGATGGCGATAAGTTTATGGCCCACGTTACTACAGGAGAAATGGTTGTACCACCTGTAATCAACGAAGAGACAAAGCAAAGAATTAGAAAAGAAATGATAGCTGCTGGTTTAAATCCTAATGAATACACTGTAGGCGGTGGTATGTCTATAAATCCAATTACAGGTATGCCTGAATTTGGTTTTCTAAAAAAAGCTTTTAAGTCAATTAAAAAAGTAGTCAAAAAAGCAGCTCCAGTTTTAGGCGTAGCGAGTATGTTTATACCTGGTATAGGTCCTGCTATTAGTGGTGCGCTTAAAGCAGTCCCAGGTATAGGTGGAGCTTTATCAGGCGGATTTAATTTGCTTACTGGTGCAGGTGCGGCTGGCGGAGCAGCTGGCGGAGCAGGTGCAGCAGCAGGCGCTGCAGCAAAAAAAGGTATTTTTGGAGGTACTTTTGGGCCAAAATTAAGAGCAGGATTAGGCAGTTTTTTCAAACCAGGTGCAGACGCTACTGGTATTTTAGGCGGTAAATTAGGACCAAATTTAAGAAGTGGTATAGGTAAATTTTTTAGCAGTCAAATGGGTCAACAACCCGGTATGCCACAAATGCCTGGAATGCAAATGCCTATGCAAGGTCAAGATGGCTTTATGTTTACTTCTGGAGGTAGTCAAAATGATGCTTACCAAGCTTTATCGCAAATGAATCCAGAACAGCAACAAGCTTTTAATAGTTTTTTTACAGATAGTCCAGATTTTCCAGGACTTATGCAAGACTCAGCTGGCAATTTATACGACCCATCTACAATGATGAATGAAATGATGGCTGCTTTTGGTGGCTCGTCCTCTGGTGGGCAAATGGGTGGTATAGCAAGTTTCTTTAGAAGAGACCCTAAAGATAAAGGAAGAACGCCTCAGTTTATAAAATCTATAGGAGATTTATTTGGATTTGGTGGAAGTTCTGGACCTACTAACAATCAAGACGGAGGAAGTTTTTTTGGAAGAGAAACTCCAGGAGCAATAAAAGGGGTTGAAGATTTTTTAAAAAGGCCAAACATGGGAGCAGCTGGTATAAGCGCTTTACTAGGTAAAGTAGTTTATGACGCAGCTAAAGAAAGACAAGGCGGATTGGCTGCAACACCAGCTGTAACAATGGATTCACTAGGCAGATACCAGCTTTCGCAAGCTTTGGGAACTGGTGGAACTAGACAAGAGTTTGGTTTAGGAAATGCGCCCCCTAAATTACAATTTGCTAAAGGCGGCGTTGCTGAATTAGATTTAAGAGATGGCGGGGAAAGTTCAGGACCAGGCACAGGTACTAGCGATGACATACCCGCTATGTTAAGTGATGGTGAATTTGTTATGACTGCTAAAGCAACTAGAGGCGCTGGTGCATATAATTTAAAAAACTCTAAATCAGGTATAGAAATGATTTCAGGAGGTAGCCCATCAAGAGAAAAAGGGGTAAAAAATATGCGTAAATTAATGAAAATATTTGAGGCAGTGTAAATGTCAATAAATCAAGTTTCACCCATCATTACTGGCTTTACACGTGATGATAGATTAAGCGACCCATTTGTAAGAGAGCTTTACTTTGGAGGCCCGGATAGTCCAGGCATAATTAGTGAGGCATATAGAGCTGCGCAAAAAGGTTATCTTGACACTCCTTTTCAACCTAAACGTGTTGCTGGATTTTCACCTTTTGCAAACAGAGCTATGGAATCTGTTTATTCTGGTATTGGTGGTTATAAGCCGTTTTTAGATTTTCAACAAGATGCTTTATTAAGAAGCATGGACACAATTGGAGATAGAAAACAATTACTTGACCAAGCTCTTTCAGGTTATAGAGGTGCTTATGGAGATTTATCATCTAGTTTTGGACAACAGGGACCAGCAGCTAGAGATTATTTAAGAGCATCATTAACTGGTTTTGACCCTAGAAGTGTATCAAATTTTTACAATCCATTTGAAGAACAGGTTGTTCAACAAACTATTGATGATGTATTTAAAAAGGGTGAAATAGAAGATGCAGCACAAAGAGCAGCTGACATTAAAAGAGGTGGTGAATCAGCATTTGGCTCAAGAGCTAGACTAACAGCAGACGAAAGAAGAGCTGCTTTAGGCAGAGGTCTTGGAGAGGTTTTAGGAAAAATAAGAAGTGGCGGATTCCAAACAGCACAAGACAGAGCTTTAGCTGAATCAAGATTTGGCAGAGGCCGTTTAGCTGATGCAGCAAAATTTGAACAAGGTTTAGGTAGTAGCTTATTTGGAGCTAGAAGAAATATATCAAGTGATATAAGAGGTGTATCTGGTGATTTAGGAGGACTAGCATCAGATTATGCAGGATATGGCAGAGGTATAGGTGGCCTGGCAGGAGATTATACAAAGTTTGGCAGAGATGAAAGACAAGAACTTTTAGGTTTTGATGATTTATCAAGACAAATGAAACAAAGAGAAATAGATTCTATTTACGCTGCAGATGAAAGAAATAGGTTTGCACCAATGAAATCACTTGAATTTATAAAAGGATTTACCCCACAGTATGTAGGCGGAAGTTCAGATGTAAGAACTACATACGGTATGCCTAGAGACCCGCTATCAGCAGGATTAGGTACATTCTTAAGTTCTTATAGTAATTATGCTAACCCTTATACTGGACAGCAACAAGGCGGAGGTCAACAGCAGGGACAGCAACAAGGCCAACAGCAAGGTCAACAACAAGGAACCGGACAACAAAATACAGGTTACGGTATGCCAGGTACTTACCAGTATGGCCAAGGGTATGGCCAAGGGTATGGCTATAATCCTGGATATGGAACTGCCTAATGAGCATTTTAAACCGAAGAATGTTTGCAAACGGTGATGTAGTAAATCCCGGCTCACGTGCTACTGTAGATATGGGTCCCAACATTTCTAGCAGAGCCAAAAGAAGTAACATATACACATCTGGAGATGTACGTAGGCTTATTGAGTTTTACGTATCACAAGGACTTAATTCAATTGATATTCAAGAACGAATTTCTCCTTTAACTGGACTTTCGATGCAAGATATTGAAAGATTGGTAATTGAATCAGGTGGTAGTATAAATCCTAGCGTTAACACACCAGCAGTAATTGACCCAGATGCAGTGTTTGTACCTGAACCGCAAGCAGAAACAATAACTACACCATCTGGAACTTTACCAAAAGTTACACCTGCTGGCCCTGATTTACCTAGTATTGATGAAATAAAAATACAAGATACCTCTACAAGTGGCCAAATAAATACTGCTGTAGCAGAATTACAAGAACAAAAGTTAATCGCAGAACAAGAGTTGGCTGAACTTATAGAAAACAATAAACCAAAAAAACGTTTAGGAATACCTGTAACTATGGATGGTGAGCCAATAATGGTCAATGACGATGCAATAGAGCAGAAAAGACAATCCATAAACCAAATAAATCAAAGTATTGAATACTATAAGAAAAATCCACCCCCTGTTACTCAAGAAATTTCTATAGATGTAGAAGTACCATCTGCTGAAGAATTTTTAAAAAGCCAGCCAGAAATAACTGTAGCAGAAGACGCTGAAGATGAATTACCTGATGTTGGTGTTTCTGATTTATCTGTAAATCAATATAAAACAAGTGATGGAAAAGTTTTAAATATTGACCCAGAAGAATTTAGAAAAATACTTATGTCTGAAAATATTTTTGAATTACAAGCAATGATTCAGAATCCTGAAGTTGAGTATGGAGAAAACTTACAAGAAATTTTCAGACAAGTGGTTGCAAAAAGAAAAGCAAAACTTTCAAAAGTAAGCCCCTCAACTTTTAAATTTGGAGAAAGATTAGAAGCTCCTTTAAGTGGTGGAAGTTTTGTTCAAGAAATAGCAAGTATAACTTCTGATTTTGGAAAAACCATAGGAGAAGGACTTGCAAATTTAGGCGTGGGAGGTATCTCTGGGTTTATGGCTGACCAAGACGATGTTAAACCACAAGATTTTTTTAAAAGTGAAAGATTTGATTTTGATGAAGAAAACATAACTGGTCAATCAAGTAAATTATCAAATCAAAGCGGCGTGTTAAGAATGGGAATTGGAACAGACGTTTTAGATGGAATTATTGGAAGAGCAAGTATCGGAGAAGATACTACACAATCTTTAACAGATATAGCTAACGAAGAAAAAACAACTGAAGAAGAACAAGCAAAAATAGATGAAGCAGCAGGAGATACTACAGGAACATCCACAGACCCAGCAAAATCTGCTGACCCAAAACAAACAGGTAAAGGTAAAGAGGGTGAAGAGGGCGAAGAGGGTGAAAAACCTGGCGGTATAAAAGTTATAGACCAAGATAATAACGATGGCGCACAAGAAATTTCTAATTCATTGTTTGGTAATTTTGCTAACTTTTTTAACAGCGAAGAAAATTTAAGAATGGCTAGAAATGTTGGTAAAGCTCTTACTGCAACTGGCGATTTAACTGGTATAGGTATTGGAGCTGCTGCAGCTGCGGAAGAAAGAAAGCTTGAGGAAGAGCTTGCTGAGAAAAGAGCATTTGATTTACTTGGTAAAGGTGGCCTTGAGTTTAAAGATAGAAAAGATATTTTAGACGTGTCGACTAAGATGAACGCAAGTATAAGAGATTATAACAACGCTACAGCAGCTGAAGCGCTTGTAGACGAGGTTATGCGATTTGCAAACAGTAATGAAGATTTAACATCATTTGCTTCTAAAGTTGGAGCTACGGTAGATGATTTATTGGTAGCAGCAAAACTTAAAAAAGGAACAGACGTAAGAAAATTGAGTGATACAAAAAGAGCGCAAATAGCTTTAGATATTCTTACAAACGCAAATATTAAAGAAATACTTGGTGAATCAGGGAGAACAATATCAAACATTGATAGAGATATAGCTACTCGTATAGCAGGTAATTTAAACATGAAAAGCTTACAAACTGTTGCTGAGTTAAAAACTAGACTTCAGGAAAATTTAAAAAATATAACAGCAAAGAAAAGTGAAGCGCAAAGAAATATTAAAAGTTCGGTTAGATTTTTATACCCGTATGACGAAGACTTACTTGCAAGAGATAGCGAATTGTATGCAATTTTTTACAATGAATTAGGATTTACTTTACCTAGCGCATCAATTGCTACTGCTCCAAGTTCAGATGGCGCAATACAAATAGATGCTACTAACAAATAATGCAGACTTATAACGTAAAACTAGCTGAAGGAGTTTTTGTAAAAGTAAACGCAGATAATCCAGAAGACGCTACCGCAAAAGCAAAAGCAGAAATTGCAAAAAGACAAGGCTCTATAGCTTACGACAAAGTATATTTTGATTACGATACAGGTATACAAGATAATAGACTCAGAGCAGGCCTTTCTGTTGCAGAAGATTATCTAAATGAAGACGGCGAGTTTATATCCGAAAAAGAAAATTATTTAAAACAAGAAGTTGGTTCTGACGGTTTTATAAGAGATTCAAAAGGCAGCATTGCCCTTACTCCAATTGGTCAAGCTAGATTAGGCCTTGAACCATCTGATAAAAATATTGTTATAGATGAAAACAAAGCTTTCACATCTGGAGATTTTGCAGATATGGCAGGATATGCAGGCCCTATATTAGGAGCTATTGCAGCAGTTAATCCATATTTAAGAGGTATAAAGTATTTAAGAGGCTTGTTAGGCTCTAGAATTGGTAGACCTTTATTAGTAGGTGCTGGTTCTGCAGCAGGTAAGGGTGTAGAAGAGGCAAATGAAATAGCAAGAGGTGTTCAATTACAAAACGAAGAGGAGCTTGCTAACTTATATAAAAGGGAATTTTTAATTGGTGGTATTGCACAGGGCGCAGGTGAAGTGTTAGGTGGAGTTTTTTCTACCTACTTTGGTAAAACTGCATCACATGGAGCCATAAGAGATTCTAAGTTCTTGATGCAGGGTTATGACCTTACTGACATTTTTAAAATAGATGCACAAATAGCAGCACGTGAAGGATTAGACCCAACAAACTATAAGGCATCTGCAAGTCAGGTAATGAAAGAAATTAAAAAACAAAAAATTAAACCTAAGTTTACTCCTGGTATTGTTACTCAAGCAGCCTTGGGTAGAACTATACCTGCAAGAGGACAATCAATTTCAGAAGCTGTAACAGGCGCAAAGCCAAGAGAAAATAGAGCGCAAGCAAATCTAGTACAAATGATGAATAGTTTTTTTCAATCTCTTGGTAGAAAAAATGCAACCGTAGACGATTTTATTGAATCCGGGGCTGTAGGACAAATAGCAAAAAAAGAATTGTTAAAGGTACAAGCAGACATGCAAAAAGGTATAAATGTATCTGATGAAAAATTAGATGCTTTGTTAAGATTAATGGTTGATGAAATGGGAGTCTCAAAACACTTAATGATGAACGGACAATTACAATCATCAGAAACTCTTAGAAGAGCTTTATCAGATGAAATGAAAAAAATATGGGATGCATGGAATACATCAAATAATAAAATGTATGAAAGTGCTACAAAGGCTTTACAAGGAACAAAAGTAAATAAAGGAATCACAGATGCATTGCAACAGAGCGCATCAAGATTCCAAAACTTGCAAAACAAGTTTGATAGTAATGACATATTTGCACAATATTCAGGCGCATATGCAAGATTAAAAGATTTAGCAGACGGCCAGATAAATAATTTAACACAACTAAAAAATGCAAAAATGGAATTTAGGGCTGTATTAAAAGATGCAACTGTAAGAGGTCAAACAGGGGGAACTACCTACAGGCTTGCAAAAGAAGTCATAGAAGAAATAGACCAACTGCAAAAAGATATTATAAGTAAAAAAGCTTTTGTTGGCATGGACGATATTACAAAAGCTGATATAGATGCAGCATCATCCGCATTTAAATTGTTGCAAAAAGCAGACAACGACTTTGCCAAAAACATAGATAAGTTTTCTGGAACTTTATATCAAAATATAATAAGGCAAGCCAAAACAACTGGTAAAGTTGATGTAGATGAAGTTTTTGGTTTTATAGACAATCCAACTTCTGCAACAAAATTACAAGAAATTTTTGCAGCACTTGGACCAAAAGCAGATTCAGCTAGAGGACAATTAACAGCTTTATTATTTAAAAATGTAATAGCAGATAGCATTGACCCAGTAACTAAATTAATTAATCCAGTTAAATTTACTACGAACATTATGAAGTATGATTCCAAAGAGTTTGGTAAATCTACTCTCAAAGAATTATTTGGCCCTGACTATAACCTAAACATGGGGTTATTAAGAGAAATTAATATTCTTAACCCTAAAATAACAAAAAAAGATTTAAACGCACTTATCAATAATATAGAAACTAATCCTAGTATGTTTAAATTAGGTGCGGACCCAGATTTCAAAACAGGAAATGTTGCTAAAGGACAAGAAACAGCAAGAATATTGCAAGTGCGTGCTGGAAATGTAATATTAAAAACACTATTAGAAAAATCAAAAATACAATCATCGCTTGATAATTTAAACAAACAAAGTTTTATGAAAAATGCTTTGAATGATTCACCTGAAAAAATTGTTGCAAATGTATTTGGACCAGGCTCTGCAAAAGAAATTAATTATTTAAAAGCTGCTCTTGCAGATACACCAGAAACATTTAAACAAATACAAGAAAATGCTATGGGCCAACTATTATCTAAAGCAGTTAGTACTGGTAAATTGACTAACTCTGGTAGCTTGGCAGATATATTTAAACCAAACGTTTTAAGAAATACATTGGAGTCATACGGAGATGACACCTTAATAGCTATGTTTGGTAAAGAGCAAACTCTTGCATTAAAAGCATTGCAGCAGTCATTAGATTTACAGGTAGGAGCAGCAAAAGGTCTTACAGCAGGTGGCATCGTAGCTGGAGCTATAGGTGCGCAAGCGTTAAATATTTCTTTGCTACCGACTATCGTTGCTTTAAAAATATTTGGTAACGTTTTTGCAAATCCTAGAATTGTAAAATTAATGGCCAATACGGACCAAACATCTACAATGATGGTAATAGATGCTTTTGAAAAGGCTGCAAGACTTGCATCAGCACAAGCCATAGCTGAACAATCAGAGGATGTGCAAACAAGCGTAATACAAGAATTGCAAAAACAATTAGGAGATGAAGAAAATCAAGAAAGAGCTAATATAATTAAAGACCAGGTGCAAGGTATTATACCGAAAATTCCTACTGTAATTCCTGATTTACCAGAAATTACACCAACATCTGCACCAATTGATAGAACAAATATTAGTAGAAGTTTGTTGGGTTCTCCGGCAAATGAAGACATTGCAAGAAGTCTTAATCAAATAGCTTAATTATTTTTGTTATAAATCAAACCCATTTCTTCTCTATCAAATCCCAAAGGTTTATCAGACAAACAAACTAAATCTTCTTTACTTAAATGTACGTATGGTTCTGAATCTTCTTCATAGATAGGTTCAGCTATAGTACCAAATCTAACATCATATTCTTTTTTAGCTTGCCAGGTATGTGAGTATACGCTATCAGTCATAGCAAACACTAAAACAAAAGGGTGGCCTGTAGCTAAAGATAATGCAGAACCCATACGAAGTTTTGAGGTGCTTAACAATAAAGTGTCATACTTATCTATACCGAAACTTCTACATTTTACTTCAAGCCAAAAACATGACTCTTGACTTTCACACCAATAATCTAATCCGTATGATACGGGCAGTTTATTACAACGAACATCCCAAAGGCCCTCAATAAAACCTGCAACACGTTCTTCACGTTTCTGGTCATTTATATTTTCCATTTTAGGTTTTGGACACATATTACCCCCTAGTCGTCAAAAAACTCTGGGTCAATTGCAACTATTCTTTTTGTTGGCCTACCCGTAGTTTTGACCTTAATATCTTTTTCTTGTATTTCACCAGAATTTTTAAGTCTTTCAATTATCTCTTTTACTTCATATGATTTCATACTTCTGAATATTTCTCTTCTATCAATATCTCTTTTGCTTATACCTATATCACCTTGCGACCTTATAAAGCTTAGAACTTGTTTTATTTTGCCCTCAGTTTCTGAACCTGCTACTTTATCTTCACAGTTATGAACTAATAAATGGTCGTAATAATAAACATAATCAATTGCCCACTTTGTTACATCCCCTCTAATAATATTTGTTTTTGGATTATCAGCCAAAGCACATATTAAAGCTAAACGCATGGCCTTCTCTCTTGTTCTTGATAACAATACTTCTAATCCAGTTTTTTCTAGCTCATCTTGTTCTTCTATTAATTTATATGCAAGATTGGTAAGAAGCTTTTTACTATCAGAATCAAAAATTAATACTCTTTGTTTAAAATCTAATTCTGCATTATTTTTAGAAAGCTCTTCCATTTCGTTTTTTGTTTCTCTTACCTTTCTAACCCACTCACAAACATTATGAGATGGTTCAATAAACGGTACCATTTTACCTACAACTCTTGGTAGTTTTGATTCAACAACAATAAATCTATTTAAGAATCCATCTACAATTCTTCCAGTTGACAAAGCTCCGTAAAAGTTTTTTGGCACACTCATACCTAATAAAGTAATAGCAGGTTTAATAGTTGACCTATCCATTGCTTCTTTTTGTTGTTTACTTGTCATATTCATAAGTGAATAATTATCTGGCCTTATTGTTCCATGACACCTTCCCCATGATTCCATAAGAACCTGTAAAGCATCTTCTTTATTTGAATTTGATGATTTAGCAATGCTTTCTAATCTTTTTCCAAACTCATCCATGACTGTAATATGTGTAGGCTTATGTCTAAGCAAACTATAAACAGCGCCACTTGATGTGTAACCATCTCCTGCCATGAGGTCCATATGTCCAGCATTATCAAGCACAGACTCAACAACAGTTTTTGTATTTTCTTTACCTTGTCCTGATTTTGCTATACACATAAAATACAAAGATGAATAGTTATTCATATCTGTTCTATACATCCTTCCTGCTACAACAGAACCAATACCCAAAGCTGACTGCATACTTAGAGCTGGTTGTGGTATTTGCGCAATCTTTTCTGAATATTCAAATATGTCTTTAATTATGCCTGGAGGGTTATATAAATCTTTTGGTTCAGAAAGTGTTTTGTTTTTTGATATGTATGTAGGAGCAGCTTGATTTTTTCTTTCATGGGTTTTCATTATTGAATTAACTGTAGTGTCAATTTCAGTATCATCTAAAGGTGGTTTATTGTTTCTATTCCAAGAATGTAGAAAAAATCTTGCAAAATCTACATTTAAACCCTTTGCAATTAAATATCCAGCAATTCTTGCAGCAGTATCATTTCTGCCTCCCTCACTTACAGACTCAAGAGATAGTGGTGTTGATATGGGCTTACCATTTATTTTATCTGCGCCGGTTACTTTTACCCAATGGTCTTTTGTAAAATCTGGTAAGTCGTTAGTATCATGTAGTTCCCAGTCTTCAATTAATTGTGGTTCATAGATGACGCCGGTGGCATGAATGTTATAGGGGGCTATTATCAGTCCACCAACGCCTCTTATGTCTATAAGTTTTGCAGGGTCATAATCTGCAACTCTTCTTGCAACATAAGTTGTAAAATTTTCAGGATTGTTATAGTAGTAATGCATACCTTTACCGGTAGCAACCTTTAAAGGAGTAACTGGTAAATTATTTGCCGCCCATATAACGGCTTCTGGTGTATCTGCATCTACAACCAAAAATTTACCAGTTACTAAAGCAACGACCAAATCATCACGGCCTTTAAACCATTTAGTAATTTCTTTTTCTGTTGGCTGTTCGCTTTTAAACCTTTCCCAGCTACCCAGTTCTTTAGGCGGTACCTTATTATGTCTTTGTAAAGGTACTACACTAAAACCAGACTCGGCATATGCAAGCGCTAAATCCAACGCAGAATCTTCTGCTGTCGCTTTGACGTTGAACACTTGGACTATTCTTCAAAAACAGTTTCAAGTGGTCCATAGATAGATTCAAAATCTAACTTACCATCTGCAGCTTTAATTATTACTTTTGCTTGCTTTATAGATGGCTGACGCTTGCCATACCTCCAAGACTTTACTGTATTTTCTGGGCAGTCAAATAATTTTGCTGCACCTGCGTTGCCTACATATGCTATGTAGTCGCTTAATGATATTCTTTTCACTTCTCTCTCCTTGTTTTCAGGCTCCAATTTGTTATCATAAAAAGGTTCTAATTGTTTGTTACAAATTTGTTGTAATCTGTATAAATAATTTACCTTCCACTGATTTTTATTTATTTCGCTCATGGTTACTTTTTGTAATGAAAATATTTTATACTAAAAGTTTACAGGTTTATCAAAGTCATGTAAACTAATATTTTTATCTATTGGAGAAAATTATGAGCGATATATTAAGTCGTATAAAAAGCCCAAGTGATTTAGTTGAATCACAAGGCGCAAAATTACTTGTATATGGAATATCAGGAGCTGGTAAAACAACTCTTTGTCAAACCGTACCAGGTAAAACTCTAGTTGTTAGTATGGAAGCCGGTCTATTATCTATTAAAGATGCAAAAAATGTTACTGCTATTGAAGTAAAAGAAGCAGCTGAAATAGAAGAAATTGCCCAGCTTTTAGAAAGCGGAAAACTAGATTATGATACAGTTTGTTTGGACAGCGTTACGGAGATGTCTGAAATTGTTTTGGCCAACGAACTTAAAAAAAGTAAGGACCCTAGAAAAGCATATGGTGAAGTTATACAAGTTATGACAAAAACTATGCGTAGATTTAGGGACCTTCCAATACATGTTGTATTTATTGCAAAACAGCAAGAGATACGAGATGAGGCCACAGGTATGTTGCATTATCAACCTATGATGGTTGGTACAAAACTACCTACACAAATTCCTTATTTCTTTGATGAGGTGTTATGTTTGAGAACATTTGATACAGAGAATGAAAAGGGTAAGAAAACTACTGAAAGGTGGTTGCAAACTACTCTTGGTGCAAATTATATTGCTAAGGACAGGAGCGGAAAATTAGATGATTTAGAAGAACCTAATTTAACGCATATTATTAACAAGTTAGGATTTACAGGAGAAGCATAATGTCTGACTTTGATGGAATTGATTTTACAAATGTAGAATCTTCGCAAGGGGAATCCTCCTCTTACATACCGAAAGGTGATTATAATTGTATTATTAGCGAATGCGTGCCACACATGTCTGCCGCTGGTAATAAAAGCATTAAACTAGAAGTTAAAGTGCATAACGAGCCAAAGTATAATGGCTGGATTGTGAGAAAATATTTTAGCTTATGGTATACAAACGATGATGCTGAAAAACAAGAACAAGTAAGAGGTTACGCACGTTCTGATTTTAAGCGTTTATTAGAAGCTGTAGGATTAGACACTCCTCCAGATGATGCTACTGATTTACAAGGCAAGCAGTTGATTTGTTCTTTTTCAGAAAGAGAAAGTGATAATGAAGATTATCCAGATACTACAAATGAAATTGTAGCTTTTAATGCTGTAAACGATGATGGTCCAACGCCTCCCAAAAAAGCGGACGTACCACCAAGCATGGCTTCAGGCGATGCCAATAAGCCTGCAAAGCCAACTTTGTAGCATAACAGGCCTGCTAGGGGTCTTAGAGAGTCTCCGAGACTATTCATAACTCTCATCCTAGCATTTATTATGAAACCACAATCTGCAAAACAAAAAGGCCGTAAGTTACAACAATGGGTAAGAGATAAACTTGTAGAAATTTTAAATATACATCCGGAAAATGTTAAATCAACATCAATGGGAGCTGGTGGAGAAGATATACTAATGAGCAAAGAGGCAAGAGATGCTTTTGCTTATTCAATTGAATGTAAATGCCAAGAATCTTTAAATATCTGGAAAGCATATGACCAGGCTTGCGCTAACTCAGGAGAGCATGAGCCACTTGTAATAATCAAAAGAAATAGGTCTAAGACTTTAGCTGTTGTTGAGGCTGAATACTTTATTAATCTTCATAAAGACTAATTAATTTATTCAGATACCATCTAGCTTTCAAAAGGCCTTCAAGCTGGTCTTTCTTTTCATAACGCCACATGTATTTAAGAATGTTGCCTTTGCAATACCCTGCAAAAGCTTCCGGAGTCATACTGGCTTCTATAGCATCAATACACTCTATATCGCCTTGATAGTGTGGGGGGTGGTTTACGTTATCTGTCATTTTGTTTCTCCAATATTGCATTTGCCATCCTTTCAGATACTTTAAAACTTACTAATTTTTGGTTTGCAAATTTTTTTAAACTACCAAAATTTCCTGGGCTGTTTGTGTATTTTATTGCTAGTCTTTTATAAATAGTTGTTTCACTAAAGCCTTGTTTTGTATAAGACTCTGCTTCTGTTTTAA
>Ga0209232_1000962_pt1 | contig 16404 bp, 23 predicted proteins | sample ETNvirenome_2_60_FD_184066 | JGI IMG/M metagenome (GOLD analysis project Ga0209232, IMG submission 184066) | Marine viral communities from the Pacific Ocean - ETNP_2_60 (SPAdes) (version 2) | ecosystem: Environmental > Aquatic > Marine > Oceanic | place: Pacific Ocean | collected 2013-06-22
TCAATACCATCCTCAGATTTCAAGTATGAACCTACTACATGGTATGGGTCTTCACCAAAAGGAACAACTAGCATTCTCTTTTTATTTGATGGTGTATTAAAGTATACATCCTTCTGCTTGTTTCTAAAAGATAACAATCCTTTTTTAAAGAATACCTTTACTTGTGAAGTGTGAGTCAACTCAGGGTCAGATAATACCTCTAAAAAATTATAAGGTTGGTTCCTTGCATAAACAAGTATATCTCTTTTTAGTTCTGCTGTTGAAATTGTATCGGGGTCAACACCAAATAATACTCTTGATACCATCTCAAGTTGTGACATGGATAGTTCTCTTGCTTGTATCAAAGCATCTACCTCTATATTTAATTCCTCTATATCTTCTTGAGCATCCTTCTCATCATCCACCTCTTCAAATACCACATCTCTTTGTGGATGTAGATATAAAAATTCCTGCAATACAGGATTAGTAGAAGCTACTGTTAAGAAACCATCCTCAAATACTATTGGTTCAAGTATTACATTCCCATCCTGCTCATCCTCGAAAGGAGTTTTTTGATTAGCAGCATAGCGTAATGCTCGATTGGTATTTGTTTTTGGGTCGAAGTAAAGTAAAGCGGAACGTCTAGTGTGACGAGTGGGTAGCATATAAGATAAAGGTGCTACATCATTTTTTAATTTGTAATGTTTAGTTACAAGGGTCTTGTTGTTTTTCATTTGATTAGATTTAAAATTAAAAAAAAAGGGAGGGAATTAACCCTCCCTAATATATATTCTTAGTCTTTAAAGATAAAGAAGTTGTTCGCTCCAAGAGTACAAACTGCTCTCTCAGATAGGAAGTTAACTTCCATTGCATCTAAGTCAGAAGTTCTTGCACCTCCGGCTGAACCTGTAATCCAAGTTTTATATCGTCTGTCTTCTGTTTCAGAAGCTCTGTAACGTACATGTAAGAAAGGACGCTTTGCATTCTTTCCAAGGATTTGGTCATATACAGATGTTGAACCTGCAGGAACTAATAGTCCATTGATTCCTACACCTGCTCCGTCAATACCACCTCTCATTGTTGGGTCATTCAAGTATTTCCAATCTGTCTTGTAGAAGTCATATCCTCTTCTGAATCCTGAGAATCCTAAGTTAAGAGCCATCTCTTCGTCATTGTCAAATAGTCCGTAAGACGTACCACCTGCTCCGTAAGAGTTTTGTGCTGCTAACATATCATCTACATCAAATCCAAACTGACGATTCAAGAAGATAACATTCTCTTCGATTGCACCTTGCTTGTCTAATCTTTGGATAATAGAATCGAAATCACCTAGAGTTTGTGGACTACCACCACCCCAAACATTTCCTCTGTTCTCTACAACGTGGAAGATACCTTCTGAACCTGTAGTTGCACCACCAAATAAAGCTGATGCAGGAGTAGCACCAACTGCAGGAGAAGCAGGAACTGCTTCAAGCATTGCTGTTTCTAAGTAATCCTCAAAACGTAGTCTTGTCTCATGCTCAGATTTTAAATACCATAGGTATCCGTTTGCTCCATTTTCAGTTGATACTTCAACCCATCCGATTTGTGCCATATCAGAACCTGATACTGCATACTTATCTTTGATGATGATTGGTTTGTTGTCAAAGAATACATCTTCAGCTTCTAAGCTTCCAACCATTCCATTTGTTCCTTTTCCAAATTCAGAACCATATACAAATAGTGTGATGTTAGCCGTACCACCTGCCCATGGCTGACCGCCTGACTCGTAGTAACTAATTGTAACTTGACCATTCGCTGTACCACCTGTGTCAGGAACTGCTGTAATCAATCCTTTTACAGATTGGTTTCCTGCTTGATTAACAAGCATTACAGTTTGACCTGCACGTAATGCGATTCCTGTTACGTTAGCATCATTAACAGTGTAAGTGTTAAATAACACATTCGCTGCACCTGCTGCTGCTGTCATGGATGTATACTTCGTGTGTAATCTTCCTTGCTCTGCCCATTTGATAAGGTCAGAGTTAGATGGCATCTCTGCTCCTACTAAACGTAAGAAAGATGCTACTGTTCTGTTACCATATCTTTCAAATTCCTTCTCATAAGTATCAGGTAGATACTGATTCAAGAAATCAAAGTTGGTAATATAGTTGGACGCTAATGCGACCTGTTCTGCTGAGGGTTGTAAATCAAACCCCGGTACTGCTTGTACTGCCATTTTTTTTAAGTTTTAATTTTTAAATTTTCTTTATACTTCTAATTTTTAGTCCACGACCTGAGTCAGGATTGACGGACCTAATCTTCATTCCCCCTTTCGTTGTAGTCTCCGGTGCTTTGCGTGTTGTCATACTGACGTTTTTTTGCTTACGCATTACATCATCCACTGCTGTAGCTTGCCCTTGTTCATAAAAGAACTTGGCAAACTTGTCAGGGTTCATTGCAATAGATAAAGCTCTATGGTATCCTGCCGCATCATTAATTAAACCCTTGTCATCCAAATATTTATTATAAAAATTTGAAAGGTCATTCTGAGTTTTCTTTAACTCTGCTGCATCTCCCGGAGAATATGTAATATTTTTACCATCTAAAGTGAACTCAAAACCTTTGAACTCTGTGTTAAAAACTTCATTGGTTTTTTTCTCAAACCATTCATTCTTACGTTTGTTCTCCTCGCGATACGATTTCGCATCATCTAAATACTGCCTATACTCTTCTTGTTGCTTCTTCGCTTCTGCAGACATCCCAACCGTACTTGACTCAAGAGGTTGTTTATACGTCTCCTTCTGCTCAGTAAAAAACTTTCGAGCTTTAGCAATTTCTTTTTTCTTTGATAGCCTTTGCTTTCTTATAAACTTATCTTCATCAATGTCTTCATCATATGAAAACTCGTCTATCATATCTTTTACGTCATCACGGTCTACACCATCTTCTGTACTTAGATAATACTCAGCTAACAAACTGTCGTCTTCCATTGAATCAAAGTCTCTTTGTAACTTAACATAATCTTCAATGCCACGACCTGTATCTTTTTTATACTTAAAGTAAGAGGCTACATCTTCCGGTAATTCTTCTGATGCCTCACGCTCTGCCATCAACTCATCAAATGAGTTAATATCTTTTCCGTATCTTTTCCCAATATATGAAAGAACTTCTTCATCCGTTAAGGATGATTCTGTTTGTTGTTCCTCTGTTGGAGTTGTTTCTTCTGTAGTAGCTTCAACATTTGCTACCTCCTCCTTATCTGCCGAATCTTCAAATTGTTCTTCGTGCTTTTCAAGTAATTCTTTTTCTACTTCTTGTACGCTTTTACTGTCCGTACTGTCTAATGCTTTTACTTTTATTTCCATTTGATTTAATTTTGTTACAAAGTTACACAAAAAATACTACAATTTTTTAGCTACCTTGGATTGAACTCTGCGAAGTCAAATCCATCTAAGCTATCCTCATTAGATTCAAACTTTTGAGGTGGTAGATTATTTTGTCTTTGATTGATTAATTTTGATTGTTGATTATTCTGCTGAGTTATTCTTTCAGACTTAGCTTTTTCTCTTTCAGTCTCTCTTTTCTGTAATGCATTTTCACTTGTATCACGAAGACCCATATTATAATTAAACTCTTCAGCCATAAGTTCACGCTTTAACTGAGCTTCCGCTTGCATCTTTTGAATTTCCATTTGAATCTCAGCCTGTTTTATTTTCATCTTAGATTGAGTTTCCATTTCAATTCTTTGCATTTCAGTTTGAGATTTCATCTGCTGTACTTTCATTTGCTGTTGTGCCTGCATCTGCTGTTGCATCATAGCCATCTTATCGTCATGGTCTTGCTTCTGAGTACGCTTCATCTTTAATAATTGAGTCGCAAGTTTTATATTCTTTACTTCTCTAATGTCAATAGCGTCTTCAAGGTTAATATCCTTTTGTGATAAAGCCATTTGAATATTTTGTTCAAGCATAGCTTTCTGCTCTTCATCCGGACTTACCTCTATAAAAATACCAAAGTCATATATATATAACTCCCTTATCTCATTTAATAACGAAACATTATACTTTCCTATTTGGTTAGTAAACTCTTCTGCAAAATTAGAATACTCTAATAAGTCAGCTACTCTATATGTCAATCCTTCAGATAAAGTTCTCATTAAATATAGGCTTCCATTTAAGATATGACGTGTAGCTGTATTAGAATTTAATGCTGCTAACTTCTGAACTCCTACTAATGATGCAGGATTTGGAGTAGAGCCATCTCTTGCTTCATTAAGTCCTGTTACATCTCTAATCATATTTAAGTAATGATTATAGTTGTTAACTAACATTTGTAACTTGGATGCACCTGAGTTAGTATTTAATTCTTTAATCGGAACTCTTGCTTGATTAAACTCACCATCTTGTGTATAGCTTCTACCTATTACACTACCTGTTTGAAAGTATAACCTCAAAGCATCTTCAGGATTGTAGGCGTTACCTGTACCTAAGTCTACTTCATTTAATCCATCAGCATCTATGAACACACCATCCGGTACTACTCGTGATAAAACTTGTTGCAATTTTAAATGAGTAATCTGAATTAAATCTGCAAACGGAATCATTCTTCTCACAAGAGATTCAATGTTTCCTTTATACATTCTTGGAGCTACTCCTACGTAGTTAGGTAAAGCATGTTGACTTGCTGACTTAGGACGAACCATATTACGAGCTAACTCCCATTTTAATATAGTGTTAGTTCCCATAACCATAATACCATCATACCACACATCAATAGTCTTTTCTATCTTCTCGAAGTTTCCTTCCTTCATCATTTCTTCCGGTGGATTAAACGTATCGTCTTTCTCAATAACTCTACTTCCTCCTCCATCTAACAATTTCTTTTTGTATACAGTCTTTTGTGTAGTCTTATAGTTAAAGTATAGTAAGGTACACGTATCTTTATAGAACAAGCTATTCTCATAGAACTGAGCTACATTATAATAGTTGTACCAATTCTGACTATACTGACTAATCTTTTCTAAATCATCATTAGTTAAGTCCGGGTCTATCTTTAGTAACTCTGTTATAGCTACAGTTTTAATCTCTCCCCAATAGAAACAATCTTTAAAGTGAGGGTCTTCAGTATAACTATATACAACATTAGCAGGGTCTACATAAGATATTTGAATACCTGTTCCTATTAAGAACTCATGCTTCAACATTGAAACACCAAGCACCATTAAGTCATAGTCACATCTTTTACGAATATCATTATAGTGATTAGATTCAAGTACAGTACTAATAGCTTCTTCCTCTGCTATCTCAATAGCCGGCTTGTAGTTAAGTTGCATATACAATGCTAACTCTTCATCTGTACTTGGCAAATCTTCTTCAGGCATTACAAAAGAATCTATACCTGACTTCTCTCTAGTCAGTTGAATTAACTCCTTACCTACCATTTGCTTTTCAATCATGTCTTGATACTTACTTCTCTTTGCTTGTGACATTGCATCTTGTGCATATGCATTTACTTTAAAAAGTCTATCAGACATTCCATTAACAACTATATCAACGAACTTAGGAATAATAGGAACAGGAGTCCAATCTAAATTAAGATATGACAAGTCACCATCAATAGCTAATTCATTTTTGTATTTACCTATTGATTGTTCTCCTCGTGCATATAATCTTAGTCTATTAAAGTTAGCCATCTGATTATAAAACCTACATTGGTTCCCATCTTTTCTAAACCACTCATACTGAATAGCTTGACCTATCTGTAGTCCATATTCATCTGTTGCTTTTTCGGCATCCGATACAAACTGATTTGGAAACCCTACGTCATTTATATTTATCTTAACTTCTTTCATCTATCTTATTAATTCACTATATGTTCCTTTGTTCCTATACCTTGCAAAGTTAACGCTTATTTTTGATTCTTTTTTTTCAGGTTGATATAAGTGTTTTTGTATAGCCATAATTGCTAATCCCGAACTAATAGTCGCATCATACTTTGTACGATTATTAATATCAAACTTTGCCCAATCTTCTAATGTCCTTGTAAATATCATTGACCCCATTTCATCTGAGGGTCTATAAGTTCCTTCTATATCTAACCCTACATACTTTTCAATGTAAGACTCAACTGCGGATGCGTGAGACTGCTTAACATCTTCAGAACTATTAGGTATACCACCTAGTTCTCTTTCGGTCTTAGAAAGCTTGTTATACACCTTATCAGGTCTGTTCATTGAGAACCCTCTATACCCTCTATTCTTAAAATGATATAATAGCCTTGGCTTGTTATTCTCTGCAAGTATAGGCATGCCATAAAAAACACAAGCCATTAATACTTCTTCAAAGAATATCTCAGCCGTTTGTGGTCTTGCAACATACTGTAAGAAAAATTCATTGCTTGGAGCATTGTCCATATTGAATTTAGTTACACCATGCAACGCTCCATTAGAACCACCCCCACCTACTACACCTGATATGTCATAAGAGTCACAACCAAATGCACCTATGTGTTCATTGCCGGGATATTTAATTCCGTTTTTTATTATGATTTTATTCTGCATTACTTTCTCAGGTGTCCAACTTACAATAAACCTACCTCTCTTGTCAGGACTAAATACAACTTGAGTATCTTTCTCTCCATTCAACCAATGGAATGAACCTCTTGTTGAATGTTGTTCTTTTATTAGAGCATCATTGTAATCTATTTGTTGATATATCTTTGTAAGATTAAATAAAGACGCCTTGCTTTCATCTCTAAATGCGTGTGACTCAGTACGAGGAAACTGTCGGTAAAATTCATTCAATGCATCAGGGTCTCCCTTTAATGATTGAACTTCATTCTCCCAATAGTCTATTGCACCAAAGTCAATCATCTCATCATCTACTCCTCTGATATTTTTCTTTGGAGTTCTAAATACAGGGAAGCCATACCTATCTATAAAGCCCTCCATGTTCCACTCCATAGGAATAAACAAAGAATACATACCACTCTTTGTCATGCCATTGGAGTTCCTTTTCATTACATTGGAACTTTCGTATAATTTTTTAAAGTTACTTCCTCCTTTACTTAATGCATTGGATGTTGACCCCATCATGCACTTACCAATTATCTTACTACCCAAACGTAAACAAGTTTTAGTTACCCTCCAATTATTTAATATATCATTTGGCTTTAACCACTTACCACTCTCATCATGTACAAGTAATAATAACTTCTCTCCATCATAAGAGTTGTCATCTGTATTCTTCCAATCTATTGTAGTATCTAAACCTTCCATCTCCTCGTTGCCTACTTCATGCATATTCTTTTTAGTAATCTTAGAAGCAGGAACTCGGTAAGCTAACTCTGTCTTTGGTCTGTCCATACCATCTTGAATAGGTTTAAAAAAGAATGGTAGGTGTTGTGATATTGGAACTACCTTATCGGTAAACATTTTCTTTGCATCCGAACCTGTCTTAGATAATATCCCTACCCTTGAATCTCGTGCCATGGTTGCAGTGTTAACTGCTTCGGCTGAACCCATGAATGAAAATCCTGAACGTCTTATCTTTAGATACACCATGCCAAAACATCTCTTGTCGGCTTTACACGCTTCCCAATATATAAAGAATATTCTATTAGCTTCTCGGTAATCCGGATAACCTATGTCAATCTTAGTCCACTGTAAATACATATAGTGTGCGCCTGTTATATAAGTAGCCTTTCCCTTGTTATTAAACCAATGACCATAATCTCTACTATCAAACTCTTTCTCAATATAATCTACCCACGTATCTTTAAATTCTCGTGGCATATCATTCCATTGGAATATACTGTTTATTCTTTCTAATGATTTTGGATATTCTTGTCTTTCCCAATAATCATTTTCACTTTTAGGAAGTTGTTGAGGTGCTAAAGGTAAAGCTATATATAGTCCACTAATACAAACCACATCACCTATCTGTCCTGTTCGTGATATAACAATTACTTCAAAATCTTTATTATATCCATATACCCAAGACTTCCTCTTGTTATTTTTTTTAACATGAGACGCAGGTATGTAATCTTTAATTACCGTATATAAACTATTTAGACCTTCTTTCTGCAAATCCTTGTTTTGTATCTGTTTTACTTTTTCCTTTACCCTCGTAATCTAATCTTTCTTTCTCTTCATCTATACGTTTTAATATATCAAACGCATCTATGATAGCTAGTTTCTTTGTAGCTGCAGCATTCTTTAATCTATCTGCGGCAAGTTCATCTTCAGGGTCAGGCTTTATTATTTCTTCCTGTGCTACTTTTATTAATTCTTTAACTGCTTTCTTCCCTGCTTCTATTATTTTTAATTTAAGTTGATTTGATTCCATTCTTAGTTTTTAATATCTTCTCTACTTGTTTAATAAAGAAATCTCTTTCTTCAAGACGTATCATTGCAATTTCTTTTATAAAGTTTTCTCTCTCTTTATGACACTGACTAAGAAATTGTTCTCTTTCTTTATGCCATGTCTCCCGTTCTTTTGTTGACCTTTCAGATATTTCCTCAATCTTTCTGAGCAACCAACGCTCCCGAGTAATAGCATACAGAACCCATATACCTAATACTCCATACTGTGTTAATATCTCAAACGTATCCATTACATTATAAATGTTATATTGTTAGTAAACATCCTATATAGGATTTCATCATCTACTCTAAACTCATATTCGCTTTCCGGTTGGAATGAAACCTCATCCCCCTCTTGCACGCCAAATACTTCTAACTCCTTATTAATATACTTAACCGTTCCCATTAACGGCTCTGTTACTCCTCTCTTTTTTAAGAAAGAATCTTTAACAGGTATAGGTTTAATAAAACAATTCCTTCCATGAGCGTTCCACTTACCATTCTTTTTATACATATAAAACTGCTCGTCTTCAATAAAGAATAAATCTTCCTTAAAAAAACTTCTACCACTTTGCCTTCTGCCTTTCATATCGTTATAAAACTTAAAGACATTGTGATGAACAAGTAGAACATCTCCTTTTTCTATCTCTCCTTTATAGTTTAAAGGTACAGATATTACTTCAGCTTCTCTATTAGATGCTGAAACATCTTCTTCTGAAGTGCTAGTAATAAACTCTAACCCTCCAATATCTTTAGTATTGTTATACCTCTTCCCCTTTATAGGACGAACTATAAACCTGTCAGGTGATTGCATTTAATTTTATTTAATTATAATTGCAGTGGTTGTTATACCACTGACTAACCCCAATCCAAACCAAAATAACTTTCGGTCATAAAATTTTTTTTCATCTTTTATTACAACATTACCCAAGCCTGTAGTTTTAATGTAAGGGTTTGAATGTTCAACACTTACAATAGGTAATGGCTTTTTAAATATTCCTTGTGATTTAATCCCAACACTTACATTAGTTTGATTAAATATGTTTAAGCTATCTAACACTACACCAAATGGTTTGATGTGTCCACCTATATTAAAAAACTCTCTTGATATTTTAAACTTCTTTGGAATTGTTAAGTCAGCTATATGTTGATTACTATCTACATACACTGTGTCATGCTGTGTAATAAGGCTATCTTTTATAAAAGGAATAAACACACTGTCAAGTTTCGTTACTGTACGTACACGCACTTGGCTTTGTAGATGTTTTAAATCAACATAGGCTACCAATCCATTGTTGATAGCCTGTTTTTGAGTTAATATCACTTGCTCTTGTTGAGCAATTAACTTACCGTTATTATCTTGTATAAGTTTAAACTCCTGTTCGTGTAGCTGAAATTTACTTATTTGCTTTTCGTAGTCTTTGAGTTTATTATAACTTCTTATTGCAGAGCATCCACTCATGCACAACAAGATAATTAATATCGCTATTATTATATTGCGTATAGTAAGTATGTCATCTTTATTTTTCTTCATCTTTAGGAAGAGCAATTAAAGAATCTTTTGAGCGTAAGAATAACAGTGATACTGCTAGCCATCCACTCATGTCTTTGCTGTCAGCTTTACCTGTGTAAATCATTACTAGGCAAAACGCCATGATTAACAACCCAATAATAGTTGTTACATAATTTGATACTATTCGTGTTTTCATAATTAAAAGTTTATGTTATACTCTATTGAAATAGGAATTTGGGAAGTAAACTCTTTCCATAAAACTACTTCATTGGATTTTATAATCCAAATCTTAAATGATTTTTTCATCTCATCAAACTGAATAAGATGTATTGTGTAACTTCCATTGAGAACATCTTGCCCTACCAAGTAGTGCATAGCTCCCGATTTGTAGTCAGGTCCAACAGAAATCTTTCTAATATCCATTATTGTTTTATCATTAGGATACCTGCAACATTTAATGGAGCTACTGCGGTACCGTCAGTCTGATAAACATCTCCTGTTGTAAGAGCTGCTGCTGCCGCTTCATTTGCAAAGGCTTGAAGCGAAGGAAGTTTTAAAGCATTAGTCCCATTACCTTTTAGGTATGTTCCCGCTCCCACAAAAGTAGCAGCCTCAACTGCACCCCCCGTGGAAGCTATAGCGGCAGTACATCCAATTCCCCCCGTTATAGTAACTGTCCCTGTACGAGTAATGTTTCCTGTACCTGTAAAGTCTCCTGTTAAAACTATATTATTAGTTGCAGTATTCCCTGCCGTAAGTACATCAGCTAAAGGTATTGCTGTAGGACTTACTGTTGTCCACTCTAAAGCATTCGCTGCTGACTTAGCAAGATATTGTCCTGCGGCTCCTGTTGCGGCTGCCGTATCTTGTATATCCGTTGGAATAGCTAATGGAGTAGTGATAGAAGTAGTTCCTGTTACAGTAACTCCTGAGATAGCAACCGTAGCTGTTAGGTTGGTACAACTTATATCTCCTGTCAATACAATGTTATTGGTAGCAGTATTCCCTGCGGCTAACACTTCGGCTAATGTATTATCACCAACAGTTTCCCATGCTAAGGCATTCGCTGCAGACTTCTTTAATGTTTGTCCTGCCGTTCCTGTATTACCTGCAACATCTTGAATATCGGTAGCATTTAGTAATGGACCTTGAAAAAATGAACTAGCTTGATAACCTACTGCACTTATATTACCTGTGGCTGCAGTTATTCCCCCTGACATAACAATGCTTCCCACTCCGGGTGTTCCTCCATTTGTTAAAGTTATATTTCCTGTAAGATTAATGTCGTTTGTCGCAGTATTACCTGCAGTTAATACGTTCTGCAATGTGTCTGCACTACCTGCACCCCACTCAAGTGTGTTCGCTGCACTCTTTACAAGATGTTGTCCCGCTGTTCCGGTATTCCCATTGTTGTCTTTAATGTTTGTTGGAATAATATTTGTGCAAGTAATATCACCTGTAAGGATGATATTATTAGTAGCAGTATTTCCTGCTGTTAATACTTCTGATAATGTATCAGCAGGTGTTAATGCAACTACAGAACCAATTGTAAATGTTTTGGTTGCGTTGCTATCATTAATATCTGTACCTATAAGCAAGTCTCCATCTGCAGGAGCGATTGTAGGATAGGCTGTAGTGTTACTTATCTTTGACATATTATTTCTTTTCTGTCACCTCTCCTGTTTGTAAGTTAATAACAGAATCGGCTCCGTATTTACTAATTAGTTTAAGCTCTTCTTTGCTAAAGGATTCTTTTAGTTTGTCTATTTCCTGCAACATGCCGTGACGTTTCAACTCTAGTTCTCCCAAGGCTAACTTAGCTTGAGCAAATGAATTGTTTAATTCATTAACTCTTTGTAATTCTTCTGTATTTAATTTCATTGTATTAGATTTTATACAAAGATAACTAAATAAAATTATAGTAAATCACTTTCTAAAAGAAGGGTATATGTAAAACTATTTCCGTACAATCTTGAGGAGATATTACATAGTGCCATGAAATCATTGAACTCATATAGGGATTTAAAGACCTGACACCCTGCACTGTATTTGTCTACATGTTCTTTCTCATGATAAGGATGTGAACGGTGAATATTTATACCAAACATGCCCCACTCTTTTGTTACATCATCAAAGTCAAGTATTTGGTCTTTGTTATCATCACGATATACTTCTACGTTTGCAAGTCTCTGACACAATGCTTCGTATCTTGTAGTGCCATGACCATCAATCTTGTATGTACTTCTATACTGATTAGGTACAAGTAGTGCCGTACCTTTCTTATTCATTGGATGTTCTAACCAATATAATCCCGCATCTGTGGTAATTTGAAATTCATCAATCACCCAACTATCAAACTTCTTGTATATAACAAGCATGTAGTCATCAAAGTTATTAGCTTCTTTGATAGGACTTCTTACTCCTATTATATTTAAGTTGTAGTTTCCTTTGGTGAAGAATGCATATTTTTTTTCTGCAAACACTTCTTGTACCTTAGCTAAGGTAATCTTATCTATTAGATTCATATTTTATTTAAGTTCGTAAAGTCTTTCTTCCATTTTCTCCATTCGAGACTTAATTTCTGTTATCTCGTCTTTTATGTATTGCATATCAGCGTTCATTTTTAAAACGGCTTCTCTTACAATCTCATCATTTTTTTGTTTGGGGAGAGTCTTTGCTTCTTCTATCTGTGCATCTAGGTGATACCATACGCCTGCAATAAAAAAAACAGTAGTTACTAAAGTTATAAGGTTTCCAATAGTAAATGTTAGTTTTGTTTTTTCTGATAGAATCATGACATAAAAAGTTGTCTATTAATTAATTGTCACAAATATACAAAAAAAAATTATGGCTCATTACTTTGCCATGGTTCTTCACGAGTAAGTGTTAGTATCTCTTCATAGGTGTATATTCCATCCGGAATAATTGTGCCATCTTCAATAAAGGTAGGTTCATTATTCCAACTAAGTATAAACTGAGTAGACGGTATATTTTTTCTAACAGTGTCGGCATTTGTTTGTCCCACTTGAGAAAAATCTACCTCTCCAATATCTTGAATAGGAATAGTAGCGTATGTTTTATATATTGTCTTTAAACTCATTTTATTTTATTAAGGTGCGTCTTGTATAAATGAAGCTCCATTATATAGTGTTGAATCTAAACTTCCTGCTTCATCTGTGATTAATGTTCCTGTACATGGAGCGGAAGTACAGTTATTATCACCATTACGATAATAATGCACAAGGTCGGCTGTTCCTGTAAGGTCAGTAGGAGTTCCTCCATTATATATATCACTTACTTCAGTAGCACTTAATGTTTTTGTAAACATAGATACCTCATCAATTTGACCATCAAAAAATCTTTGATAAGAACCTGCACCTGCCGGGTTCCACTTTCTACCCATTTCAAATGGAGTTCCACTTGTTGTATTTAAAACAGAAGCAGGATTAAAATTTAATCCGGAAGTCAACTGTATTCCATCTTTATATAGTTTAGGTCTTTGATTAGCTGTTCCTATTGTACCATCATAAGTTCCTACAAAATGATACCATGTGCCTGCAACAATAGTAAAGTTACCTGAATCTCTTATGGCTACATTTCCATTTAATCCAAAGTCACACCTTTGATTATTAAAGAATTGAAAAGAAAATTGTCTGTTGCTTGCAGTAGACGTATTCCCCCACATTATAATAGGAGCCTGCCATCCAAGAGCAACATTATCAAACTTAATCCAAAAACTCCATGAAGCGTTTTGCAAACCATTAAAAGTTGTCATTGCTGCAGTAGCAGCATATTGAGTTACTCCGTCAAACTGAGCAGACCATTCATTAGTGAAAGCTCCGCCACCACCACCACCAACAGCAGGACCACCACCTGTAATGGCGTTACCTATCATATTGGCTAGTCCTTGTCCTACCATAATGCTAGAATAGAAGCGGCTGTAGTATTTGTCTTGAAAACTTTTAATACATTCACAGGCATAAACTGTCCTGCATTTAATCCTACAAAAAGAATCTTAGTGTCACCACCTGCAGTATCTACCTCAACATTTGTACCACCGGCTACATCACCTATGTATAGGCAACATCCGTTCTGTGGATTGTCCACCTGTGAAAAGATTCTGTATGGTAGTCCTGTATTAAAAAGAGTACCTGCACCTGTAGTTGAGTCCTCTACTTCAAGAGTAGTATCATTAACTACTTCTTTTACTTTAGCTGCTACCGACCAATTACTTGTCCCACCTGTTGATGCATATATAATATCACCTACCTTTATCTTATCATCTAAGAATGTAGCGTTAGCATCAATTAGTTGATTGGCTGCTCTACCATCTGCGGTAGTAGCACCATCCGCAGCTACTGCTGCAGGGTTAGGAATATTAATATCATCTGCAGGTACTACCTGTAATACTCTGCCGGCTTGTAATTTTTGATATGCCATGATTAGTCTTGTCTTTTGTAACTATATTTTGTTCTAGTTTTTCTAGGACCTTGTTTTCTAGTTGTTTTAGTTAAAGACTTACGTGTTCCCGTAATAGTCTTTGTGGTGTGTCTTGCTGCTCTCTTTTTTGTGCCATCCTCTCTGAAAGTTTTTTTACTTGGTGCTACTCTTTTTCTTTTTTCAGAAACAAATTTTACACCTTTAAAAGTTTCTTTTCCTTTCGTTTTAACACCCATTCCTTTGGTTTTGTATCGGGTTACTCGAGTGCCGTCTTTTTTATAGCGAGTTACATCTTTTGATTTTATCAAGTCTTTTCTTCCTCCTGCAAGACTTTTATTTTTTGATTTAACAACTTCTTTTTTAATTTTACCGTCTTTACCACGAACAGTTTTTACTTTTTCAGTAAGGATATAACCTTCTCCTCCTGTACCATATTTACCTCTGTTCTTAACGGCTGAACCTGAATGTCTATTTCCTCCTCCTGAACGATTTTCTATTCCTGAAGTAATGACTCTTTTGCTTCTAGTTACTCTTTTCTTCTTTCGTTTCTTGCCATCTCCCGGAAGTGGAGTGGCTGCTAATGGTTGACTTATTCTATATGCCATGATTTTTATTTTTTATTTATTATTTTTTATTTATTTCTTGTACGTACTCGATAATTCGTCATTGCACTTTCATATGCTTTCCAATCCGTATTCTTTGTTAAATGACCTTTAGAATCTTCACTAATAGATTTATAATCTTTTATGTTAGGTTTCTTTGGTGTAGGACCGGTAGGACGGAGTAAGGTGTTACGGGATTTCTTTCTCTTTCCATTACCGTTGCCATTAGCTTTTGCCTTGGCAGCTTTTCTCATTGCAACTGTCTTCATTTCTTATACGGGATTATTCTGTTTAACGTATCACGCCTTTTACCACAACCACAGTCTTCAACTCCGGCAGCTTTAGTTACTTTCTCGACAACTTTCTTTATTCCTGTCTTCGCAGTAAACTTCTCTAATGAATCTCCGAAACCTCTTGACTTGTTTGTGTGCATGATTATTTTCTTTTACATCCAAAGTTATTAGCGTAGTTTGCCATAGCAACAACTTCTTTTGAATACTTGTCTGTCTTCTTCATTACTGCTGAAGCTGCACTACACGCATCCTTGAATCCATTGTTCTTAGCCCACTTGGTGAACTTACCTTGGTCAGCTTTCTTTACTGCAGGAAATTTAGTTCTACCTTTCTTAGCCATTACTTCTTGATTAAACCTGATAAATGTTTCTTTACATAGTTCACACACTCAGGATGCTTATGACGATAAGACATTCCTTTGTCTGCTCCATAAGAGTGACCGTACATTTTTTTAGACATAGCTTTACTTTCGTCTCTTCTGTCTTTCATTGATTGACTGTGTGCGCCTTTGTGTCTTCCACCTATTGACTCATCAAGTCTTGCGTTATAACCTTGCTTTTTCATTTTAAAATATTTTTGTTTGAACAAAGATAATGATATTTTTTTATATGCTTTCGATTGAAGCAAAGCGACTCATAAACTTCTTACGTTTATCAGAGTATTTATTTCTTCTCGGTCTGTTAGACATTTTGTTTTTATACATGCTATAAAGTTTTTCAGCTTCAGGAGAAATAGATTTTCTTTTATTCTCTTTCTCTTTATTTTCTTCCTTAACTTTTTCAGTAGCAGTTGTCTTTAATTTTTTATCTTCAGCTCTCCAATCAAAGTCTTTGTACTTTTCTTTTTTCTTTTTTTCTTTATCAGACATAATTAAAATATTGGCGTGTGTGAGTGTATCATAGCATTCATCCTCTCTCTATTAAGAAAGGATATGAATGCGTGGATTTGGTTTAGCTTCTTTATCATTAATAACTATATTTAGTCTTAACTCTTACATTACCTTTTTTGTCAGTTATTTTTTTAGATTTATAAGTAGAATACTTTCCTCCTCTTTTCTTTCTAGTTTCAATAAGCTTACCACTTCTTCTTTCTACTGACTTAACTTTACTACCATCCTTGTCTGTATATTTAACAACAGTTCTTTTTTTCTTTGGTTTTGTTCTTGTAGCTAAAGTCTTAGGACCTTTAGATTCTATTTTTGTTGCACGACGAGTTGGCATCTTAGGAGCATTC
>Ga0209232_1000963_pt1 | contig 16392 bp, 13 predicted proteins | sample ETNvirenome_2_60_FD_184066 | JGI IMG/M metagenome (GOLD analysis project Ga0209232, IMG submission 184066) | Marine viral communities from the Pacific Ocean - ETNP_2_60 (SPAdes) (version 2) | ecosystem: Environmental > Aquatic > Marine > Oceanic | place: Pacific Ocean | collected 2013-06-22
AACATCTCCTTCGCCTTCTTAGAATTATTCACCATCACAGAAGCCTTTCGGCGTGGGGTGATAGTAGTTTGCGGGAACTGGGCTCCTGCAGGTTTCCCGTACTTGATAACAAGATCGGTTCCTTCGTCAACATCGGTAATGTCCCCGTAATCTGGATTCAAAACCAAGTTCAAAAGCTCCTGATACGCCATCTTCCCAAAGCCCCAAACTCGGACGCCCTGCTCTTCTTCTCCTCGCACGATGACGGGAGCGAAGAAGCGTTGCCGTGCTGACAAGCTCTTGGCCATCTTGACGCTCTCATCGTCGCCTTGGCGATAAAGCTCGCGAACATAACTATCCAGAGGACAATCTTCACCAAAGTTCTTCTTTGGACTTAAGAATCCAGGATTATCACCCAGATTGTAATGGAACCAATATTCCTTGAATGGGTCGCCATCATCGCTTGGCACGATGCGGATCACCTGTTCCCCGTCCTGTGGACGCCAAAAAGCACTCTTGCCCTTGCCGCCATTGCTCTGGAGGTTCTCCAGTTTGGCACGCATTTTATTCATATCAATAGCCATGTTATTATCTCCTTCTAAGTTTAGCTATAGTAAGCTTGGCAAATCTCCCAAGCCTCTCAATCAGATACAACAAAGAATCGCGAAACTCTTCGTAACTCTTTCTGTCTTTAATCAGCATTACTGTAGCAACCTCACTGAATGAGTCAAGGCATTAAATGCAAACCTTGAATTAAACTGGAATTGTGGATAGTATAAACATAGTTGTCTGGATAATCTGTGGTATAAATCCCGTAAGAAATCTCCATCGGTATGTCTTCCTCTCGTCGATCTTTGAGTTGTGAAACTATCTTGCGGTGAAGACCCTTTTCGGTCTCCAAAAAATCTTTATTGATTGCATAATAGTACATTTTTTCTCTAGGCAGTTCAAGAGGAAAAAACATCTTTTCGGTAGAATCATTAGTATTGGCGAGGCCGAATGTAGACAGTCGCGCTGTATCGTGCGAAGGGGAAAACGTGTGAATGAGCGGCTGGGTGTTTTTGAAGACGTTTGTCATGTGGATAGTGGAAACCAAAAGCTCATTCAGTTGCTCGTAAAAATTCAGAAGAGACAAATCGCCTATAACCTCTTCAAGACTTGCATTAGAGACAGCATAAAAGCGATGCAGGAGGCCCGAACGGGCATACTCTTGAAGAACAAAAAATGTAACCTTTTCACGCAGGGCTGCTTGGCGCGATAAAAGCTCTTTGTCTGGTTGGACGTACAAGACGCTCACTGAGCCCTTTATCTGCTCCAGAATGCGTAAGCACGCGCCGCTGATCTTTCCGCCTCCTCCAATGACAAGCAGAGTTTCCCCTTGAATACTTCGGAAAAATGTTTTTAGCGGCGGACAATGGGCCTCGTACTCCTCGTGAGACTGCCTCTCGGGCAAGAGCTTAAACCCCTTCCCTTTACGATGGGCCGAATCGATTCTCAAAACCTTATACTGTGAATACTTGGCAAACTGTTCAGCAATGTTGCATCCGGCTTCGCCTAAGCCGACAACTGTTTCCATTTAAACCTCAATCTATTTTTGGGGCGCAGCGGGCTTTTTGTCGTCGTCTCCAGTCATCGGAGTGAGCCCTAATTTCGCCTCAATCGCACCTAGTTCTTTGTCAATAAGATCCAAGCGAGAGTCAAGAGTCCCAGTGTTCAAATTGACGCCAGACTGGGCTGCCAGGCGCTCTAGGCGCTTGCGCAAAAGATCGATACGGCCAAGCTCCGCAGGATCAATATTTCCGGCTGACGTACTGGCGTCTTGCCGCATTTGCTTTGTGTAATCCGCACGGGTTTTGCGTAGTTTGCCCATCTCTTCTTTGATGAGTTGCTTTAGGCGCGTTTTAGTAATCTTCATAGTAATTTCTCCGTCAATGACTAATATAAATAGTTTTAATTTTCCCCACAGACCTCTTTGTCTAAAATTTCCATCAAATTGGCATACATGGCAGTTGGACTATATTTTAACTCAAACCATTTGCCGCCCGAAGCGGTGGAAAGGGGCTCCCATCCAGTTGCACCAAATGGCATACTCGAATTTTTACTAGATGGATTGCTAAAGGTGTAAATCGAAGTATCTATTGCGGAAGCAATCATCGTTAAAAGAATGCTTTGTGTTACCCCGTCATAATTTGCATTCCAGTTTCCTCCCAATAGGCTTTTTGGAATCATATAACTCTGACCATGTTCGTCTGAAAAAACAATAATTACCCTCTTAGCGTTTGGTCTCCAATTGATTTTGAAATCTTGTAATGATGGTACTGACTCGGCAATACTAGAACCAACCATAGTGGTCCAGGTGAGTTCATCAAGCTGCCAAGGTTCAGCTGTGGATATATCTTTTAAAGCAAGATACAAAGCATCATACAACATTTCAAATTGGCCGTTCATAGTATCTTTGTCTAGAGAAGAGAAATTTAGCATAAAATCCTCAAAGGACTCTAGGTTGCTCACCATTTCAAGATAATTGTTGTTACCTGAGAATCCTGGTACTCTTGGACCCACAATGAGGCCCCACTTAAGTATATCTTCGTCTTTATAATTGGCAGCAAACTGATTTAATGCCATCAATACAGCCTTTATCTCTGAATCCATAGATCCTGACCAGTCTACGATAAAAAGAATGTCTGTTTCTTGCATTTCTTTATCTTGGTCTACTTTGCCATCACAGTCTTCGTCTTCACCATTACATTCGTCTTCTGGATATGGCAAGATTTCATCCTTGCAATAATGTTCTATGAAAACACCGTTTTCGTCATAGTGACCCCAAGTACCTGCGGAACAAGTTTGTTCACCGGCAATGCAAATACCAACGTTTAAAGTGTCGGGCGGCCCAGTGTAACACATTTTGAAAAGATCTTCATCAACAAGCTGATTGCAGTTATCGTCATGGTTGTTGCATAGTTCGTATGGAAGCGTCATACCCAAATAAGGATCGCACAGCGGATCCGTAGGGGTCACCCAGGAGCACATTGCCAAGCAAGGAGTGAAGCCTATAACTGTACAATCTGGAGTTTTGCATTCACAAGTTTTATAACCTCCGCCGCAGACCAGTGGGCTCTCTTGGCACGGAAACAAAGTGCCAATGTCTTGTACCGTGCATAAGCAGTCAAGCCCTTCGTCCACCGCGCCGTCGCAATCGTTGTCAAAGCCATCGCATATTTCAGGCTCGGGTTGTTTGGCTGTGCAGGAACCCCAGCTTCCTGATACGCATATTTCGTACCCTCCCTCACACGCCGTATTGCAAGGTCGCACGAGGTCTTCATCCGTCAAGCCGTTGCAATCATTGTCGATGCCATCGCAGATCTCAAGATCTTCAGGGCCACACTCACCACAAGCGTTAAGTTGACCTTCGTCAATCTCGCCATCGCAGTCATTGTCGAGGCCGTCGCAGATCTCTTCAACGCACTCAGTTTCACACTGGCCTTCTTTTATATTCCCCTTGTCGCAATAAATGGTTTTGGTGCCGGGAAGACCCAAGTCCGTTACACACGGTTCAGTGCCCATTTTAAATTGACTCGGGTCACATTCTAAAAATTCCTCACACTCACTGACCGAAAGAACTTCTGGAGGGTCCTGACAAACGTCTTTGACAATCTCGATGCGATAAAGGGGGCCGTTTACACCTGGGCAAAAATAATACTCCCGGCGAATGCACTGCTTCTCGTACTCCTCGGCAGTCATAGCAGGTTTGACTGGGGTCGTGTCTTCAGGCACCGCCTGTTGAACATCTCCCAACGGGAGCGGGTCTTCCATAAACGGCCCTGAACAGGCGATGAAAACCCAAAACAAAACAACAAACGATGTGAGAAAGCGTCTCATACATATTAACTAGTATGAGAAATTCTATTTTTTCATTGTTCCATAGTTCTTGCCCGCTGAAATACTGGCCTTAAACGTTCCCATCGGAGTGTCCGAAAACAAACGATAAATCTCCTGAAGTTGCTGTTCGTCCTCCTTTGAATAATCCAGCACCAAAGAGTCGTGAACACAAAAAGCCACGTAGCTCTTGCTTTCTCGCAGGTGATCGTGGATCTTGATAGCCTGCTGGAGGACGAGATCACTCGTAGTGGATTGAATAAGATAATTCAAAGCGTGCTTCTCATCTGCAACGATAGTGCGACCAAAAGGAGTGCGGATGGCTTTGCCGTCCCAGTGTGTCTCCAGTACCTTGTTTTTGTCAAAGACGGCTTCAAGGCGAGGATTGGTCGCTTCAGGATTGTAAAGCCACGCGAAAGTCTTTACCTTGGACTCCTCTCGTCCAATCTGGTTGTTGAAAACCTCTTTCCGAATCCAATCATGTATATCTATATGAGGCTGCGGGATGTTATTCAGAGCCATCAAAGTGCGGACTTCTGCTGCATTAAAATCCATTTCTACAAAGTGACTGTTGTTGGGCTTGAGGATGTTGCGACATTCGCGCTGAAAAGTCAGCACTGGAAAGCTTCCCTTTCGAGTAGTGAGGCGACCCGTCACCGTTCCAAAAATATTGTACCGAACATAAGGTTTCGTCTTGCGGACCTTCTTGAAGAACGGTAAGCCTTTAGGGCGAGTGGCGCATTCGATAAGCGCTTTTGAATCTATGTTGAGTTGTCGTTGCTCAATAGAGTGTGCAAGCTCCATAACTGAAACCAAAAAATCATAATTAGCGGGTCTGGCATAGGTCCGAAGTACGTGATCTGTAATTTGATTCTTGACTTCGCAATACTCTAGCAAAAACCGTTGAGGGACTAGATCGAAGAAGCACAATTCGTCCAGATCCACCTTGGATTCATAGAAAGATCGCAAGTACGCTCGCAGGCGGGTGGATGCGGCACTATAGCGATCCTTCAAAGACGCGGGGCAGCAGGCGTCAAGAGACGCCCCTTGAGCATAAAGGGATGCGTATTCTATTCCAGTGGGGGAGAGCCCTGGGGTGTAGCTCCAGGTCTTGTCCAGTGCAGAGGGAAATTCATCATATATTAATTCACCGTTTGCGTAGATACCCACACAATGATCTTTGTTATCCAAAGCTTGAAACAGCAAGAAAATTCCTTATATTATACACGATACTAAGAGAGTGGTTGGTTCTGAGACGCTAAGTCGCGATTAATTTTCATTATGGTAGAGTTCCAACCTCGATTTCTGTAATAAACGTAATAACTCTTAATTTTCTTGTCAAGTTGTTGATGACTAATTGGTTGATGCTCTTCTAAGGAACGAAGGTAGTAGTAGACTTTGATCCAAAAATAATACCCATACTTTTGATAATAGCCGCCGTGAGTATTGAGCGTACCGTCTGGCAAATACGTGTCAGGGCCTATGTCTGGTAAGTCAGTGATAGTGACGTGTGTTTTGATTTTGCCGGTTTTCTCACACACCTTTGAGCTGGGAACACGACTCGTTCCAAACGTGGTCTTAAAAGCGCCGTACATTCCTGCAAAGTGTGTGCGCAGCGCGGCCACATCCTGTGTCCAAGAGCGTGTGAACGCGAAGTTGAAGATCTGCGCGAGGTTGTTTTTGTGACCAAAGAAGCCATTCATCTTTTGTTTCTCTTTCATATAGGGGTGATTAAGGTTGGCGATAAGTCGCCACGGAATGTTCTTGTCAACAAAGAAGCCGAACGTTTCCGCTTTTCGACGATAAAATTCAAAATTGGGATCGGCCATCCAATATAAGAACTTGCCCTCATCTGCGCCGCCTTGGTCGGGAACAAGAGAGATCACAAGGCCCGAATGCATCATTGTATACAAAGGAGATTTAGCAAATCCCGTGTAAGTGAACGGCATCTGTTCGTTGCATATCATTGTTAGGTACTTCATAAACAAATCTACAAAAGATTGAAAATCTACAATACTTCCATTGTGCTGATTAGAAGTGGCAAAGAAGTTAGCAAAGCCAGGGAACACAACGTTGGAAAGGTAATTGTTGTAATCCTCGAAGGCCGATGTCCACGCGGCTCGGGCTTTCAAAGGATAAATAATGCTATTCTCAGTGTCAATAATACCCAGACTAGAATCTGCATTCTCCAGCATATAATCAGCGAAATCTTCAAAAGCGTCCACCACGAAGTGCATAGCGCTGGGGGTAAAGGGGGCGTCGGGATCTACAGACGCGAAGTCCTTAAGGTCGGCCACGTTGGGGATGATAGGAAAGCCGTCTTTGTCCACGCGACCGTATAAATTTTGACCATTCCAGAAATCAATAAGGTTTCTTTCTCCAAAGATGAAGTCTTTATAAATGTCCTTTTTGAAAAACTGGCGACTGGCAAATAGAGAATCTAGCCCACGGACCTCTCCCGCAGGCGGTGTTTCAAACGCAGAGCGCACGGGCGTATCAGGGTCTTTCTCCTTCGCTGTGTTTATATTCTCCCAATACGAAGGAGGATAGAAATGTGGGTTCTTTTTCGACATTTAATTATTCCTTAACAAGATGAGCAGCATTTCCCATCATTCTTCATCATTTTCCTGTTCCACTTGGGAGATACATCGCTACAGCAAATAGTGCTGCACTTGCTCTCTTTGTACTCAGTTTCGGGGGCGAGAAACTTGACAACGATATTTGTTTTTTTCGTTCCATCTTCATTGTGAAGAGGATCCCAAAAACCGCCGCGACCAAAAATGTGCTGGACAAAATTGACCTGTGGGCCGCCCGCATTGACCACTGCGTCGTACATAGGGCCACTGCCTCGAATAGAATCTGAATAGGATTGAACATTCCCGTATTTAAGCCCAAGGCGTGCTCTGTGCAGATCATAGGCAGCTTTAACTCGCGAGCGTAAGGTACGCAATCGATTCTGTTTAAATATTTCAGGGTTACCATAATAAAGGGACTGCACCGTCGTGTGATACCCCTCTTCATCAATGTAGCTAGTTACTTTTGTAATAGCGTAATAACCCCCTACACGAAGCTGGTTCTGCATCGAGCCAAGATTGTTGATAGATCCCCACCCTAATGGCTTCATATCGACGTATAGTAGCTGACCTGGCTTAAAAAAACCATTTCCGGCCATCTTGATCGATAAATTGTATACAATGCCGCCTGAGATGTCGTCTTTGCAATCCTTATTGTTCATACTCCCCATAACTTTGGCTTCTGAATAATACGCAGTATCGTTTTTTGAAAATGAGTAATCGCGGATGGCTGCTGAATCAGTACCAATTGGAAGGTGATAGATGCCGTTGGCTTCATCTTGCCTCTTCTTTCCTCGTAACAGCGAGCGGTCGCGCATTTCAGCATACAAAAGCACATATTCAAAACTCTTTTGCTCCATCCCGTCCGCATTCCATTCGATCTTGCGGCGGTCGCTAACGAAGGCAGTCGTGTCAATATGAATTCCTCGACCGCCAACCACTCGATGAGGTGCCCGATAGCGGCCCTTTTTATCGGGGACGCCCCTAAGTGTCACGAAATCAACCCGTGGAGTCATGTTAGGAAGCTCGGTTAGCCCGTTGCATTCAGAACCCAGTACTTTAGGCAATAAGTAAAACATCATATCCTGTATATAGCGGCGGAACTCATAAGTAGTTTTGCCTTTGCGCACGATCTTATTGAGCCAAAGGTCCACCACCAGATCCAATGAAACTGGCAGGTCTGCTATATTTTCCACGCGGCGCTTCCCCATTTCAGGACACATATCAGGAACGACAATCGGACCCGTCACGATAATAGGGAACTGCGAAAAGTCTTCTCCGAAAACTTCGCGACTTGTCGACTTGCCTTTCAAGATTTTTGCTCCTGCCTCTATCAAGTCTCCAAAGTGACAGAAGGCGATGTCTACCGTTTGATCTTCCGCTTTGAAAAAGGAGCCCTTTTCGTGACCAAAACTCTCGCCATAAAGCTTGCGAGCTTCCTTGATCTTGTCAGGCGACCAGACCTGCTCATCGGCCTGGTTGTCTTCAGACATTCCCTGCTGCTTCCTCATCAAATTAAGAACCTTGCCTATATCAGGCTTGCCTCCGGTGCGAAAACTCGTGCCGGATTCGGTTTCCGACTGCACGGCTCGCTTTATGATCATGTCTTGTTTGATGCAACGCAGCAACTGACTCTTGTCTCGATTAGCCGCATTGAATGTTCTTCCTCCAATTTCATAGTCTTTTCGCATGTTCTCGCCAGCATTTTGATCAATAATTTTAGAGTGAGTCATCTTCCCCACAGCCTCAATCGGCACAGTTATATATTTGATGTATTTGCCGTTCAGCAAAGTGTCTAGTATTTTATGATACCCCTTGTGTGCTGCTTGGCGCTGATGGGCTGCCACTTCTCTTTCTAGTGCTGTCTCGGCCTTGTTTGCCTTTGGGCCTTTAGCTCCAACTCGCTTTGCTTCATCTACCTGTCCTTTTCGCATTTTGCGTATTTTCTTTAATTTGTTGCGCTTCTGGCGGATCTTGTCGTCAAGCTTATCATCGTAAATCAGGTTGGCTGCCGAGTTGTTGTTTAGAGCTGCCTCAATGGCGGAAGCATAAGTAACTGTCAAGTCGGCACTTCCATCTTGATTAATCGTAAACTCATGGCTCTTCAAGTACATTGTCAAAGAGTTGCGCCCGAGCAATAATGCTCGTGCCAGCTTCTTGTCAATCAGGCTTAAGTCTCGCGGATAGTTCCAGCCAAAATTTCCACGCAAAACGTTCTCTTGAAAGCTCGCGACGTTGCCGCACTGACCTTTTCGGACTATCAGTTGGGTGAAGGATTTTCCTTTGCCTATGTAAGGAGCGTTCAATCCTTTAATGTTGGAGAAGTGATACTTAAGTGTACAATCTAAATGGGAATTAACCTCGGCAGGGTTTGTCCCTTTGTAGACATATTCTACTGATCGCAGACCCACCTCTCCGTGGTTCAAACTCCCTTTCGAAAACCACTTGTCAAAGTTGCCTTTGGGGTTCATTACCTTGTGGGCTTGCCAAAAAGTAAGCCCTGTGGGTATTTCTTCCAATTTTTCATTTTTCCGGCCTTTGCCCTTGTTAATGATTTGAAACACTTTAGCATAAGGATACAGACTAGACAAATTCTTATTGGAAATACCAAAAAACAAATTTGCGTCAGGAATTGCCATCGTTTGAGACAAGAATACAGCAGGGTCATTCGAATTAATAATCTTGATATAACGATAAGTCCCTGACTTGCCAGCGGCTCTTCCTCTTAAGCTTCTGGTGTTCTTCATTGCTTTCAGCTTTGCATCTTTGTTGCCAACGAAGCTTAACAGGGCACATTGAGTTTGGGTGCGCATTTCCAGGTTGGCTTCTGCGACGTTGTCCTCTTCCGTGTATTGATCGTCTTTAGAGGAATCAAACATCTCTTTGGCAAAGCCTGGAGTCGTTTCTTGCCAATGCTTATCGGCCTCGGATTCTTGCCCATACTTATCATGGCCCTGAAACCAAGTTTTGGCTGTACCTTTTTTCAAGGTGCCTGCTTTTTCAGCTTGAGCTACTGCTTCATCTAGTGTTGTAGGGTTTCCCATCGAGGCGCGTCCTTGTTTTAAACATCGTAATAAGCGAGAACTTTTTCCAGTGGCACGGGGATATCAATGCGATCCCCCACTTTCACCAAAAAATCTGCTGGCTTTTGATTAAACCAGGCGATGACCCACCACAATTCTGGATCTCCATAGTTCTCGGCAGCGAGTTTGTAAAAGGCGTCCCCAGTGCCCCAAAAGTGTGGAAGAAGAGTCAAGCTAGATATCTGCTCGACTGTTAATTCTCTCCACGTAGGAGTGGAATATTGCAATATTAAATTGACCCCTTTCTTTCTCATCAAAGGATGGTACATGGGATTCCGATTTATAAATTTTGTTTGTGACTGGTATCTGTTTACAACTGACATAATTATGCGTTTCCTTTGTTAGGGTCGGTTATTTGATTTTGGGCGGCCTGGATGTTTTTTGGTTTTGGGGTCTTGGTCGCTGATGCCGTGTTCGCTTTTTTATTATTTTTAGACCCTTTCTCGGCTGAAGCGCTCTTTGTCCCATAGGGGAATCCAGTGAATCCAGACATTGTAGTGTGTCCACCTTTTAGATCGTTATGATACCCTAAATCGTGCTCATGTATAACCCTAAATTCACAAGTGACATCGAGGTTTTTAGGATACCAACTGCGTTTGCCTGCATTGTCATCTCCAAACATTCCGCCATCCAAGTTGGGAGTGAAGGAAAAGCCGCTCAGAAAACCCAATAGACCACCTTTTGTCTTGTTGTTCTGAATCAGGTTAGCAAACTTGATACGCATCAAAGGGGCTGTTGTGATAGATTTGTTAATGTTATTGGGACCTGACCCTTTGTCATACGACGGATAAAGGAACCGTATCAAAGAAGAGGCGTTCGCCATAATCTTTTTAGCTTCAGCCAGGTCCGACGCCGGGGACGTAAAAGAAAAGCTAAGAACTCGCTGTGTGTTCTGAAAGACAAACACAGGGTCCATCCGGCCATAAACGTCGTTGGAAGACCAATTGGAAACATAGTCGTCGGAAAAGTTTGTCAAAAACGCAGGGAATTTCGTCTGCCATTTGGATGGAGTATTTTTCTTAGCCCCTCCTCCTCTAATATTGGTGAAGATGATCTGGTCTGGTAATTTGTCCCACGGTTGTGCCATTAAAAATTCTCCTCTTTTGCTTTAGTCGTTCCTAGTTTCTAGAATCCATCTTCTGATTGATTAATGGCCACAGAGGATCAATCAACCCTTTGGCCATTACTTGTGCGCCATCGCGATTCATGCTTAGGACGATGGGTTGCGATTGGGGCTTGCCATCTTTTCCTTGCTTTCCTGTTACAGCGGAAACTAGTTGACTAAGTATGCCTTGCAACTCTGCTCCGCTTCCAAATCCAGCCAATTCTTCGGCCAGTTCTTTTGTCTTGTCTATGATCTTGCCAGCATTTTCAGCAGCATCGGCATCCAGCTTTGCGGTTGCTTCAAATAACTCTTTCGTCGCTATGAGCGTGCTTGTAGCCCCAGGACCCACTTCTCCGAGTTCCTTCAGTTCCTCAAACACAATACCGATCGACATACCAGTGAACATACCTGTTATGCCGCCCAGCACTCCTTCAAGCTTTCCAAAGCTCTCGGCCAGTTTCCCGATTGCACTTGCGACTTGAATAATCGCATCACTTTTGACCCCATTAAGAGTCGTAAAGAAATCAGTAACAGGTTTAAGACTAGCACCCATAAATAACGTGCCGAAGGTCAAGGTTGCAAAAAGCTTGCTCAAGTTCTCAATCTTGTCTTCGTCAAGTTTGTCCGCAGCGGTTACGATGCTGCCCATAGCCGTGCTTATGCCTGTAAGCGATGTGGGGTTGATGTTCGCTATCGCTTCCAAGCTGCGCGTTAAATAATCGAACTCTTGCATTGGAACTAAAACCAGCGCGAACGCTAACGCGAGAATTCCCGCAGCCAATGCAATAAAAGCTCCGATTGCAAACGGGGTCGCAGTCGATAAGCCACCCAAAGCAAAAGCCAAAAGCGCAATACTTCCCACAATCAACGCGATTGCGAGGCCAGCCGTTAGGGCGTTGTCTCCTAGTTCTGCAAACCCTTTGGCGGCGAGCATAATCCCCAGACCCATCAGTGCAATACCTGCGCCAATAAGGAGGATTGCAAACCCGAATGCCATAACCGGCTTTGCCGACACACCTGCAGTCACAGCAAAAAGATGAAGGGCTGGGAGCAAGAAATATATTCCCACCCCGAGGGCGATAAACACTGTGGCCAATCCCAAGAGTCCTACGCCAGTAAGCTCGCTCAAAGAATCAACAAGCGGCCCAAGGGACAAAAACACCAGCGCGATACCGGCTCCAACCATCATCATTGCAGCGCCAAAAGCCAGCATAGGCTTGACACTACCGGCTGCGGCGGGTCCGGTGGCGGACACTGCAGGTACAAACTTCCCAGTCAACTTGGCAGCGATCTTGTCCACGCCAATGTTAGCGAATTTCATTATACTCTTTCCAAGGCCAGCCATTAAAACACCAGCAGCAAAAATAGCAGGGGCTGCGAAAGCACCCAGGGCGTCTGTAAATATGGCTAAACCTTCCGCAACAAAATGAAGAGCGTCAATAAGAGGCTTAACTGCGATAGCAAGCTGCTGAAATACAGCGGTGAATTTGGCCATTGCAGGGGCAGCCTTTTTCGCCATTTCGGCCATTTCTTGCTGGGTGAGCGCAGCGTTCTCTGCGTCGTTAGCATAGCCTTGAATCTCTGAAGCGCTCATATTCATCAACTGGCCTAATTCTTGTACGCTAACTCCTAACTGCTTGGCCACAGACTTCTTCATATAGAAATTCATATCGTTGAAGCTTTGGCCGCTTTCGTCAAACCCTTGCTTGAGAACCATAATCGCATCAAGTGGCCCTTTGGTCTGCGCTTCCATAAGCTCCATCATATTCAAATTGGTTCCCATCATTGCATTGAGATTAGACACCATCGTTGCTGCTGAGTCAAACGTGTCAAATTTGCCAATAATGTCCATTAAGCGATTGGCTTCGATGCCAGACGCTTTAGCAGCGGCGGCCAATCGGCCAAACTGCTTAGTGGCTTCATCACCGAACGCAGCGAGTTCTGGCATTGCCTGTCGCATTTGATTCATAAAGCTCGACATTGGAACACCGAGGGCGTTAGCTGCACCGGCTGCTTTGCGAAGTTCGCCCGAGGCTTGCTCGACAGACATCCCCAAGCCTTGAACCATTGATTCAAAAAATTCTCCGGTATCTTGGGCGTTTACCCCTAGTGCTTCCATTGTAACAGCCAATTCTCCCATTTGTTGTTGAGCTTGTTCTGACAAGCTAGCAAACTTAGAGAAAGTCATTACAAGGCCCTGCATTGCCTGCGCTGCTGCTGCAATATCAACACCCATTTCAAATGTTTCTGATCGGACATTGGTGATGACTTCATTGTAGCGACCGCCAGCGCCCGTGGCACGGTTAAAAGATGCGAGTGCCTGGTCCTGTGCGAACACCATTCGTCCAGTTTCTGACACAATGTTTGTTGCAAGAGACCCGACCACGTTCATAGGGTGAATGGCCGATCCTACTGTCTTGCCCACATCTCCGATACTGCTCGCAAGGCTTTTTACGCCGCCTCCCGATTTTTGAAGCTTGCCAAAAAAGCTGTCATCCCAACCCCTAGAGCTAAGTGTTGCGACATTTAGCATATTTTCGGTTTTTTCCAGCAAGGAAGACGTAACGTCGAGACTTGCATTTTGCTTCTTTAAGATCTCATCAGCTTCTTCAACTTCGTTTTGTCTAGCCGCTACAATTGGCATCAGCGCCATTCTTTGATCTTGAAGTGCCTTGAGCTTGCGGATGTCAAAACCTTCAGCAGCTTTGGCTGTTTCTATTTCCTTATCCTTTATAGCCATCGCCTCGACGGCAAGTCGAAGCGCTTCTTCCCTGTCTTCTAAGACTTTCCGAGTAGCGGTAATCTCAAGCTGAGCTTGGCCGATTCGACGGTCGATATAACTGTTTGTCTCCGCCATCAACTGGGCAAGCTCTTTGGCTTGAGCGTTCAAGTTGGAGTGTTCTGCGTTAGCTGCAGCGAGATCGTCAATCATTTTTTCAACTTGGGCAGGGCTTAAGCCTGCGCTCATTGCGTCGGCGACGCCTGAACCTGTTCCACGCGGACCTTTGCGATCACTTTTGAGCGCTTTCAGGATTTCTTGTAACAGGTTGTTGGTATCAGCCATTTAATTTAGTCCTATTTGAAGGGCCAAATTAGCCCAGTCTCTCTCTCAAAGTTCTTTACAGCTCCTTGAAGGGAGGAACGGTCCCGCAACGTGCGGGCGTCTTGGAGTCCATACTTCAAGTAGGCATTCATATAACGTTTCTCACGCTTGAGTGCATTTCCAAAAGATTGAATCTCACTGCGTGTTCCTTTGAGCATCGCGTTAACAGGGGCACCACGAAACATACCATCAAGCATCCACTTGATCATTGCACCCATTTGCATTAGGGTCTGCTCGTTCACTTCTCCGCGACGATTGACTCCTAAGTCAATCACCATTGTTTCCATTTTATCTTCCGCTATTACTTCTTGCTCCATCTTTCTGGCCTCCCTGGATTTTGAGCCATAACATAAATAGTTAATTTTACAAAAAAAATGACCGGAAGTCTATTCCGGTCATTTCCTTCGGGCTTTTCTCATTGCCCGCTCGTGTTCTTCTTTTTCTTTTTCAAACTGTTGTTGCAAGCGCTCCAAGAACCAAGTCCTTAGACCCACTGGGAGACTGTAAGCCTCTGTGAAGCTCCAGCTCCCATAATACTTTAGAATGAAGAACTGTTCATAGACCTTTTCAAGGTACTCATTGCTTAGGCCAAAAAAACTCCGCTGTGAACGGAACCTCCATTTCTGACGTTTCACCGCATTCAGAGCAAGCAAAGTCCTGTGTCAGATCGATATTAGGAGAAAGCTCTGCATAAGTGTTACGCAAGAATCGTGAGTCAGCAGCGGGCATACTATTGATAAACTTGTTGATAGCAGTTTTGTCTGTAATCCCGTTCAAGGACACAGTGAATAATCGCATCTGCTCTGAAACAATACTGTCAATTCCAGACTTGGATTTCTTTTTTCTCTCCATAGTCTTTGTAAGCCACCGCTCATCTGCCCCAGTTAGGAGACGCACTTCCACCTGGACATTTGTCCTTGGAAGCATAAGCAAGAAAGTGTTGTTGTCGGTTCTAGTATAAGCCTGTACCGTTTCCTCTTCACCATATTCCATAGCTTCATGCTGGGCTGCGATAAGATTAAAAGTGTGTTTGCTTGTTGCCATACACTCAGGGCACGTTACCCGTGTAGTATAATCAGGACCATACGCGACGGCGCGAGACATAATCAGGATAGCGTTCTTATCACCAACCAATAAAGAATCAGGCTTGATTTGCTTATTGACCAAAACACTCTCGATCAGTCGATCAAGGGCGATGCCTTTCTTGAGCAAAGTGCGAGATGTTAAAATCTCTTCTTCGCGTGCCGTCATATGACGAATCTCTACGGTGTCTTCACCGTGCAAAGGATGGTCAGGTGGATAAAACTCTCCACCGGAAGGTAGCTCAACAAATTCTGTTGGAACGACAAAGTTCAACCCAACAGAGCCTTGCCCAAGAGTCGCTCCTGTAGTAGGAGCAGGGGGCGGTTCGACGGTTGGAGCGACGGGCGCTTCCACTTGGGAGGTCGCGCCCAACCGTTCTTCATTATTTCTTGACATCAAAACCTCTCTTTAATGTGCGTAGTATATCAAGTGTTGTGAGAATGTTAAGTGTTTTTTAAGTGATTCCGGCAGTGTTAAAAGCGGGTCGGTTCTTAACCTGGGCCTGCTTGTTGTCACCGTTAAGCTTGGCATAATCATAGCGAAGTTCAAGCGTGATCTCGATCAGTTCATCACTGGTGTAGTCGAGGTCGCCAAACTTGGCATCCTTAATCCAAGCGTTGTAAAGAATCCACTCTTCAAGAAACTCGGCATCTTTAACCTGGTCGGTGGTTGTGGTGGTGCCGCGATCTCCAGTTTCCGAGAAGGCATCGCCAAGCTGTACAATTCGAACTTGACCAAGAGCCTTGACTGCCATTTGCTTAGACATCGTCTTGGTATTGAATTGCGACTCAGGTGGCTCATAGCCAGAGTTTCTTAAGATGTTATACATCGTTTGAACTGCGTCAGGAGATGCAGGGTCGACAAGCGTGACACTAATAGGATTCCACTCTACCTTCCCTGGATAGTAGAAGTTGTGGTTAATGTAGGTATGTGACGCCTCCGTCACCGTAAAGTTAGGCTTAGTAACCTTCTTTACTACCCATTGGGGGATGTCTCCTAAATATAGAAGCCATCGATAATTTCTTTTAGGCTCGGGAACGCCTACTTTTGTATCAGACCAAAAAGCCATTTGCTTAATTCTCCTTTAAGTTCATTTGTAAATAGTGGCCGCAATTAAAAAATTGCTTGTCTCAATTCTTTTAATCTGCGAATGCTGCCCCTTCGCGACTGATGTTGAAATCGATCGCGATGTACTCGATAGCGCGGGCAGGCTTGAGGAAGATCTTCGCATACAGGATGTTTCGATCAACCAAATCAGGGGTTGTCGTTGAGCTATCAAGGATGACCTTGAAGTCAGTCAGACCAAGACCTGTCTGGACATTTCGCAAGAAGGGTTCAACCTGGCCAGTAAATCGGTTCCAGGTAACCTGTACGTTTTGATCGAACAGGATTCCAGAAGCGATACCAGAGATTGCCTTCTTCAAGAAAATCATCAGGCGACGCACGTTGATTCGGTCCAAAGCTGAAGGTGTTGCCTGCAGTGTCTTTTGTCCGAAGACCACGATTCCTTCCGCAGGGAAAGACGCGATCGGATTAACGTTCGCCTCGTAAAGGTCATCACGATGCTCGCTGGTGAGCTTCTTGGTGATG
>Ga0209232_1000964_pt1 | contig 16383 bp, 8 predicted proteins | sample ETNvirenome_2_60_FD_184066 | JGI IMG/M metagenome (GOLD analysis project Ga0209232, IMG submission 184066) | Marine viral communities from the Pacific Ocean - ETNP_2_60 (SPAdes) (version 2) | ecosystem: Environmental > Aquatic > Marine > Oceanic | place: Pacific Ocean | collected 2013-06-22
CCCGCCAGCACATTGCCCGCGTTCCAGGTCAGCGCGCGGGTCAGCTTGTTGTTGCGGAATTCGCCGTCGGCCATCGTGTCGATGTCGACCAGCACCAGCCCCTCGACGCTGTCGGTGATGACGGCGTAGCGGTAGATGTCGTGCATCACCTGTTCGTGGTTTTCGGGGAAATTCTTGACGATATTTTCGTTGCGCGAAACGCTGATCGGCTGGGTCGTCGCGATCGCCATGCAGGTCGCATTCTTGGTCTTCACATGCGTGTCATGGCCGAGCGCCGAGAAGGGGGCGCGGATGATGCGTTCGGAAAAGCCCTTGTTGCCGATCGAGGCGACGTCATAGATGCGGAAACCGCCGCGCCCTTCGGCGACGAACATATATTCGCCGCGCTGTTGCAGGCAGTTCACCCGCCCGCTGGTGTCCTGGACGATATTCTCGAACTCTTCGAGCGCTTGCGTCTCGCCCGAGCCCTGTTTGTCAAAGGTCTTGCCGCGCACCCATTTTTTCAGCTCGCGGCCGTTCTGGTCGACGTGCAGCTTCCAAAAATCGGGGTAGCTATATTTGTGGAGATAGCTGCCGATCACCGCCTGCGGCTCGTCCCATTCGGTAACGCGGGTCGCCTGGAAGCCATCCTCCAGCCCCGACCAGACATTGAGCCCGACGAAGTTGACGAAATTGGTGCCGAGCAGGTTCAGCTGCGCCATGATCGCATTGTTATCGTCACTCGCCGAGACATGGCAGTCGGAGCATTGCTTGGTTTCCGACCGCCGCACCGTGTGCGGGAAGTGCGGCGCGAACGCCTGGCTCGAATAGCCCGCCGACGAAATCGGCGGCTGCTGCACATAGATGCGTTCGCGGTTGATGTTCGTGGACGAGAGGATCAGCGCCGAGGTCGAGCGCACCGGGGTGATGATGCCGCGTACCTCGCCGTTCGGACCAGGTTCGCCGGGCTTGGTCAGCTGGTGGCGACCGAGCTGGAACATCTCGTCGCGCGCAACCTGCGGGTTGTAGGTCGCGAAATTGCGCGTCTCCTCGCCCTCGAAATGGTGCATCTTGGTCTTCCAATTGGCCTCGATCGGCAGATGGCAGCCGCCGCAACTGGTCGTCCACGACAGGTGGCAGGTGAAACAGGTCAGCTTGTCGTCGCCATGCGCGCGGTCGTCCTTGGCGACCCCCGGCCCCCATTCATATTTGCCGTCGTCGCTGCCGGCGCGCGCCATCAGCTTGGCGCGCGCCGCCTTGGCGTTGAAATGCGGCCCCGGCGTCACCGCATGCTTGACCAGGCTGACCTGCCATTCGAGCTTGGGATCGACGATCGAGCGCTGGATCAAGCCGATGACTTCGGCATCGTCATTATACTGGAATTCAAAGCGGCGGCGGCCGTCGGGATTGCGCAGCAGCGCGAGATTATTGCCCTGCGGCCGTGCCGCGACGTTCGAGGTGAGCAGGTTCGGGAAGGCGTCGGCGGTGCCGTGGCAATCCTTGCAGCTGATTTCGACCGCGTTGGCGACCTCGCCCTGGATATAGCCATTGCCATGGCTGTCCTGCGCGAAGTGGCAGTCGGCGCATTGCAGGCCCTTTTCGGCGTGGATGTCCATCATATGGACCGTCTTGCCGGGGTTGATGCCGGGCGGCACGAATTTGCCCTCGACCCCCGGCTTGCCGGGATCGGCGCTCGACAGGCACAGGTCACGCTCCTTCGGATCACTGTAATGGCTACAGCTTTTGCGCCATTTTTCGGGATCTTTGGGATCGATGATGTTGGCGGTATCGGTGCCATAGGTCGCCATATTGCCGTCGGCGTTCAGCAGATTGCCTTCACGGTCGCGCTTGAAGATGCCGCGGAAGTTCCAGCCATGGCCGTGATAGTCGGCGAACTGGGTGTCCTTGTTGGTGTCGTTGACGTCATAGACGTCGCGCAGAAATTCGACGTCGGCCCACAGCCCGCGCGTCGCCGCGGCCTCGGGATTGCGTTCGAGCACGGCATGCGCCTCGGCCGCGGTCGGGTAACGCTGCTGCTTGTATGTCTTCTGATACTCCGCGTCGCTCATCCCCGGCGGCCGCGGCGCCGTGTTGTCCGGCCCCGGCCACATCTGCGGCGCGTCCGATTCATAATCCCACATCGTGTAACCAAGGTACGAGTTCAGGAAGATGTTCGGCTGGTGCATGTGGCACGTCATGCACTGCGAGGTCGGGATCGCGCGGGTGAAGGCATGGCTGATCGGATGCCCCGATTCACGGCGCGGGCGCGGCGCACGCTGCGGCGCGCCGGCGGTCGCGGCGGCGGGATCGATCAAGCCGCCATGGCCAGTGCCGCCGACAAAGCCGTCGTCGGGGGCCATATGCGAGGCGTCTGAATGACCGCCGCCTGCGGGCTTTTTCTTGCCGCCATGATCGCCCGCGCCGGTCCATAATTTGTCGCGGATCGTCGGATCGACGGTGTCGGTTTCGCCGTCGCGGCCATATTTGGCATAGGTCAGGCTGTGTCGCGGCTCGCGGTCGTTGGCATAGACGACGTGGCAGCCCGAGCAGCCCGAATGGCGATAATCGCCCGGCTGGTCGTTGGTCCCCATGAACCACATCAGCGGATCGTTGAGGCGCGTCTTGTGGATGTTGAGCACGGGGATCGCGACGCGCAGTCCGGTGCCAGGGCCGCGGTTCGATTGTTTGAGGTCGGGGCGCCCGGGCTCTTCGAGCCGCTGGATGCTGCCGCTCGGATTGGGCAGGCCGATTTCGGGAAATTGCGTGTTGATGTTGCGCCCGCCGCGTTCGAAGACGCGGAACACGTCGCCCGGCGGGATGACGCTCCAGCGCGGCAACGGATACATTTTGGCGAGCGCACCGCGCTTTTTCTCATCATCGGTCAATATCTTGTCGAAGCCGAAGCTCGGCTTGCACGCTTCCTTATACTCCTCGGCGGTCAAGCGCGACGAGGGTGAGAGGATGCAGGCCGCCTCGCCGGTGCGGGTATAAGCCTCTCCAAACACGTAATTTTTATACGGCACGATGCCGTTGTTATACGCCGCCCCGCCCCACAGCATCGCCGATGTCGACATCAGCGAGCGTTCGGTCGCCTCGATCACTTCGAGGTGGCACGCCCCGCACGCTTCGCGCGCGACGCGGTAATCGCTGGGATTCACGAAGCGGATGAATTCGGGCGATTCCTTGTTGAGCAAGGTGTAGCTGCGCTGCGGGTTCGCCGAGCTGTCGTGCCACGCGCCGGGCAAGGTCGGCTGCGGGTGCGCGAGCGCCATCACCGCCTTGTTGGTGGCATGCGTGTAGCCGAGGCTGGGGGTGCCGACCTGGCTCGCGTCGCCGCCGTGGCAATCGGTGCAGCCCAGCCGCACCGCCGGGGTTGCGTGCATCGACGGCTGGTCGGTGCGCGTGTGGCAGCTGTAGCAGCCCTCCGACTTCGCGCTGACATCGGCCTCGCTTTGCTCGCGCGGGGCGGGCGGCGTGAAGCGATAGGTGATCTTGAGCGGCTTCTCTTCCTCGGCGGCGCGCCCGACGCTGGCGCCAAAGGCGGCGCACATCGTGACGAAAGCCAGCAGGGCAAAGAGTTTGCGCATCATCATCAAAAACTCAAAATCACATTGGCGAGGATCGACACATAGGCGTCGTTCTTCTGCTTGTTATCGAACAGATCCTTGAACCCCTTGCCGGGCAGCAGCACCGCGCCGCTGAGCCGCCCGACGATGTTCTGCGTCGCCTTTGGCCGCCAGATCGTCGCGACCGACAGGTCGAAACCGATGTCCCTGGGAATCGATCCTTCGGTGCGCAGCGCCTGCAGGCTCGACGTGTCGGCGAACCACAGATGATTGGCATTGGCGCTGACGCGAAACTCGGGGGTCAGGTCGAAATCGGCGCCCGCGCCGACAAACACCGTGCCCGGATTGTTGAAATTCGACTGCCCTTCTTCCTTCGACGAGCGCAGCGAATTGAGAATGCCGTTGCGGCCGTTGATCGAAATGACGCGGCCGCCGCCCGCGAAGGGGATCGTCTGGCGAATCCAGTAGCTGGTGTCGGCGCCGCCGAAGATCGGGTTTTCAAAGATCGCGTCAAAGCCGCCTTCGGTGTTGTTATACGGGTCGCCGTCGCCGGTCGCATAGAGCCCCGACAGGCGGAAGCGCATCCAGTCATAGTCGTAGCTGAGCTCGACCGCGCCGAAACCCGCGCGAATTTGCGCCGGTTTGCTGGTGAAAAAGCTGTTCCGGTCCTCGCCCAGTGCGGCATAGAAACTCGCGGTCAGGTTGATCCGGCCGATCCGCCCATCGGCGCTATAGCCCAGATACACGACGTCATATTCGCGCCCGCGCAGGTCGCCGAGCAGCGCCGGGCGCACCGGGAAGCCATTATGGTCGATCTGCACGTCATTCTTTTCGCGGTTCATATTGTAGGTCACGCTGACCTGGCTGGTCAGCCCGACGACCGGGAAATCCTGGCGATACAGATTGGCGGTCAGGATGAAATCGTCGCGCGGGGTCTGGGTGATGTCGTTCAGGCCCGAATTGGTGTCCTTTTCGAGCCGCCAGAAGGCGGCGAAATTATATTGGAAACGATTGTTGTCGCGATTGCCGAACAGGCGGATGCCAAGCTGGCTGTCGTTGAACAGGAAGCCGCGGAAATCGCTCTGAAACGGCTGGATACCAAGCCGCACCGAGTAAAAATCATAGCGGTCCGACGTGTTGCCCAGATGCTTGTCGACGAACAATTCCTGCACCCCCAGGAACGAGTCATAACGATGGCTCGCCTTCGACGGGCGCACGTCGAGCACGCGCCGTTCGGGGACGTCGACATAATTGGCCTGATAAGCGAGGGTGACGCGATATTCGATGTCGGGCGGCTTGAATGCGGTCGACCCCTTGATCAGCGCCGCGCCGACGATGAAAGTCTGGGCAAAGACAAAGCTGCGGTCCTTGCCGAACACGTCGAGGCTGCCCGGGCGTTCGGTGGTCTGGACCCCAACCGGGATCGGAAAGGTACGCGGTTCGAACACCGTGTCGGACACCGCATTGGCGACGATGAACCAGTCGTCGCCCTTGATCGGCAGCCATGGCACCTTGCTGCGATCGATCGCGCGGTCACCCTTGTAGGTGTTCTGGTGATAGGGATCGAACCAGCGTTCCTTGACCACCCCGAGCGATTCAATGAGGCGCCAGCGGTCGGGAACCGGCAACTGGTCCTCCATCCCCGGAAACGCCTGCGGCGGCGGCGGACGCAGCGCGCCGACATTGTCCTGCGTCAGCTGGTCGGGCAGGTCGGGAGTATAGCCGGGGCGGCGGCGGCCGTCGATGATCTGGGTAACCAGATCGTCTTTTATCATATCCTGCCAGTCGACCGGCGGCGGCGGCGGAATCAGTTCGTCGGCGGCTTGTTCAGCGGGCGCAGCATCACCCGCGACCGGCGGATCTTCGGGTGCGGGCGGCGGTGGCGTCACTTCGCCCGTCGGCGTGCCTTGCGCCACGAGCGTCGCGATGATCGGTAGCAGGCTGCTTCCGAGGGCGCTCATGAGCCTTGCGCCCACCAGCCGCCGTGCCCCTGCGAAGGCAGGGGCCCATCATCGGCGCTGTCGACTCTCAGCCGCCGGTCGTTCGACATCGGAACGGTGGGAGATGGGCCCCTGCCTTCGCAGGGGCGCGGCGACAATAAGGGCGAGAGCCGCGCCATCGCCTACAGCCCGTCGCAGACATTTTGGGTGGCGGAGTCGAGGAACGGCGCGAACGGGCAGCTGATGTAGCGTAGGCGCACCCCGGCGCCGACGCTGACGACGACATTGTCCGAGCGCAGCGGCTTGGGCGCATTGCCGATGCCGCCGACGCGGGCGCCGCCATTGTGCGCGCCGAGGAAGCTGATCATGTCGTCCTGATCGATGCCGTCGCCCGACACCCCGATCGCGCCGACCAGCTGGCTGCCGCGATAGATGGGCACCGAGCCGGGGAAAATCTGGATCCCGTTCTGCAGCCGGTTCTGCCCCGCCGCGACGTCGGGCAAGGTCGTGCAACGCGCCGGGGTGTCGGTCAGGCTGGCGCCCGACACAAAGCCCAGATGCGCGCCGAGATTGCCGATGATCAGCGCCGATTGCAGCCCGGTCGAGAAGGGATTGAACTGCGCGATCGGGCGCGACAGCGGCCCCGGCGGCCGCCCGACCTCGCCATCGGGGAAATAGGGGCGCGCAAGATTGCCGATCGCGCGGTCGGCATAAGCGACCGTGCCGGTCAGCGCCACCGGGTCGTTCAGGAAGCTGCGCGTCGCGGGGACGAATTGGCGGACGTCGGCGCTGGCGTTGGCGCCGAGCTCGGTTGCGGCCTGCGCGCCGGAGAAAAACGCCGCGGTGCGTGCTTTTTGCAACGACACATCGGTGCCGAAAATCGGCGCGTCGGGCGACCGCACGATGCCCAGCACCGATCCATGGGTGTCGACGATGCTGATCGTCACCTGCGCGCGGCTGTCGAGCGGGCGGCGGATCTGCGCGCGCGCGCGGCTCATCACGGTGAAGGCTTCTTCCAGCACGGCGCGCGCTTCGGCCTGCGTCAACGGCGCGCTGTTGGTCGCGCCGTCGGTCCCGGCACGCAGCGGATAACGGTTGGTGCCGCTGCCGTCGGTCAGCACGAACGCATCGCGGTTCGAAAATTCGGCGGCGGTCGCGGCGCGGATGCCCGACGTTTCGCTGCCGTAGGCAGTGCCCGCGGTGACCGCCGCGCTGGCATAGCCGATGACCGCGACGAGGTTCCCCGCAGTGCCGTTGAGGCTCGCGAAGCTGGCGCTGCCGCTGGTCATCACCCCGGCGAAGGTCGCGTCGGAAAAGCGCAGGCTGGTTCCATCGACGGTGATCTTGTCGGCGGTGATTGTCGTGGGCGCCTCGAACCCGCGTGTTCCCGCCAGCGCGATGAACTCCTCGGGGTCGTTGTCGATGTCGAGGATATTGGGGTCGCTGCCATAGACGCCGTCGCCCATCACCCCGATCCCGCCGACGAGCACGCCGTTCTTGTAGAGCGGCAGCCCGCCCGGATCGGCGGCGAGGCCGAGCGGTGAGCGTTTCGGGCCGATCAGCGCCGCGCCGCCCGCCGCGCCAAAACGCGCCGACAGGTCGCTGCACGGCAGCTGGCTGAACTGCACCCCGAACAACGGACCGCTTTCCAGCCCGACGGTGGTCGGCGCGGGCGGGAAATGTTCCTGGACGATCTGGCTCGCGGTGCGGGTCGAAAAGGCGTTGCCGCCGCTCGACAGATAGGCGCCGGTCACCGCCTTGGCGATCGCGCCGCCCTCCGCGGGGAACGTCACATTCTGCGCGTCGATATTCACGCCGTTCGGCGCCGCCGACGTCGTCGCGGTCGCGCGCGCGCCAGTCATGCGGAACACGCCGAGGACATTGCCGACGCGGTCGGTCACCGCGATCACCGACGGCAGGCTCCGCGCCTGCGCTTCCGCGATGGCTTGCGCCAGCACGCGTTCGACGTCGGTAGTGGTCAGCGCCTCGGCAGCCGGCGGGGTGTAGAGGCCGCCCGTCGGGGTTGGCGTTGGCGTTGGGGTCGGACTGGGCGTCGGCGTGCTGCCCCCGCCGCCTCCACCGCCGCACGATGTCAGCAGCAGCGCCCCCATCGCGGCGAAGGCCGCCGAGCGGAACAGGTGAGACTTGCCTTGCATAGCCTTACCGCAGCGCCCGGATCGCGCGCACTGCGCTGCCCAGCGACGCTTGAAATTCGGCGGGCTTGTACGCATTGGGATCCTTCACCGCGGCATAGGCGCGGTCGATGTCGCCGCGGATGCCCGCCGCGGCGCCGACGGTAACGCGGCCCGACGATACCATCGCGTTGAGCAAGGTATCGACCCCCATCACCGCCTGCTGCGATCCCGAATAGTCGGTGAAGCGATCGCCGATCGCTTTCGCCGCGATCGCATCGACCATGGCGAAGGCATCGGTGCCCGAGAAACTGCGCGCCGCGAACGCGCTCTTCAGCGCCGCCACCGTCTGCGACAGCTGCGCCGCGGCGGCAACCGCGCTGGCACGGTCGGTCGCCATCGCTTTGTGAAAGGCCGCCGTGCGCGCCGCGAGCTGATCGGCGAGCGCGGGTGCGGCGAGCCGCGCGGCGGCGGCGAGCATGATCAGATTTTCGTCATTATACGGCGGCATCCCTTCTGGAATTTGACGCCCGGGGTTGTCGACGCCGGTGCGCACCGGTTTCGCCTGATCGAAGATACGGCGGTGGCAGCTGTGGCAGTCGAGGAAATAGAATTCGGGGAACATCCCCTCGGTCCCGCGGCGCGACTGGAACAGCGCCAGGCTGCGCTCGATCGCGGTCGCCTGTCCCACCGCCCACATCTGGACATGGTCGGTGCGCGCGCCCGCGGCACCGAACTTGCGCCAGCCATAGTCGGCATCCTCCTGATGATGCGCTTGCAGCGACGAGAAGAGGTCGAGCTCGAACGCGATGCGCGGATGACCCGCCGCCATGATACGGTGGGTGACGAACTGACCATCGCTGGCCGACCCGAAATGGCAATCGACGCACACCCCGGCGCGGACCACCGGATCCTCGAGCTTTTTCAGCCCCGCCGACAGGTTGGCAAGATGTTTGCCGCGCATTTCGGCGTCGGGATTGGCGTTGGTCCCGACCCCGGCATAGTGGCTGGCAAGCCAGCCGCCCGCGGGGCCGTGGCACGATTCGCAACCGACGCCGTCCTCGGCCGGAACCGCGCGCGCGGTGCCCGCCGTGCTGTGGCAACCGAGACACATCTGCGCCTTGGCGGGATCACCGATCCCCAGGTTGCGCGCAATAAACTGGCTGCGATTGTTGCCGAGCACCGCCCAGGCGCGGCTGTGCGCGCCGCCGGGGGTCGAGGGCTCCTGCCATTTCATCAGCTCGTCCTGGCGCACGACGCTGCCGTCGCCCTCCATCCGGCCGTGGCAGGTCGATCCGGCGCACGAAGCGACGCCGGTGTAGCGCGCGGCGGGATCGCCCTGCGACCGCGCGGGCGGGGCAAAGACGAACGCCGCGACCGCGAGCGCCAGCAACAGCGCCGCGAACGCCGCTATGGCCGCCCACGGTCCTGCGCCGCGCCCCGAAATCGCGTCGGTCGTCATGCCCAGAGTCCCCTTATTTCCCGGCTGAACGCTTTTGCGCCTAAACCACCCCGAACGCCAGCATCGCATCGGCCACTTTCTTGAAGCCGCCGATGTTCGCGCCCTTCACATAGTCGATATAGCCGCCGCCCTGATCGCCATAGGTGATGCAGCTTTTGTGAATGCCGTCCATGATGTCTTTCAGCATCTGTTGCAGTTCGGGCTCGCTCCAGCTGCGGCGCCCGCTGTTCTGGCTCATTTCCAGCCCCGACACCGCAACCCCGCCGGCGTTGGCGGCCTTGCCGGGCGCGAACATGATCTTCGCATCCTTGAAGACGTGCACGCCCTCCAGATTGGTGGGCATGTTGGCGCCTTCGCTGACCGCGATACAGCCGTTCGCGACCAGCGCCCGAGCATCGTCGCCGAGCAGCTCGTTCTGCGTCGCGCAGGGCAAAGCGACGTCGCATTTGACCCCCCACGGCGTTTTCCCAGCGGTGAAGCTGGCGCCCGTATATTCGTCGCAATAGTCCTCGATCCGGCCGCGGCGGTGGGTCTTGTGCGCCTTCACCCAATTGATCTTTTCCTGATCGATGCCGTCGGGATCGTGGATGAAGCCGCCCGAATCGGACAGGGTCAGCACCTTGCCGCCCAGCTGGACGATCTTTTCCGCGGCATGCGTCGCGACATTGCCCGATCCCGAAATCACCGCGGTCTTGCCGGTGAGATCCTGTCCCTTGGCGGCGAGCATGTTGGCAAGGAAGTAAACGGCCCCATAGCCGGTCGCCTCGGTGCGGATCAGCGAACCGCCCCATTCGAGCCCCTTGCCCGTCAGCACGCCGGTGAACTCGTTGGTGATGCGCTTATACTGGCCGAACATGAAGCCGATCTCGCGCCCGCCGACCCCGATGTCGCCCGCGGGCACGTCGATGTCGGCGCCGATGTGGCGATACAGCTCGGTCATAAAGCTTTGGCAAAAGCGCATGATCTCGCGCACGCTCTTGCCCTTGGGGTTAAAATTCGACCCGCCCTTGCCGCCGCCCATCGGCAATCCGGTCAACGCATTTTTGAACGTTTGTTCAAAGGCGAGGAATTTGAGCACCGATTCGGTGACCGACGGGTGAAAGCGGATGCCGCCCTTATACGGGCCGATGGCGTTGTTGTTCTGGACACGCCAACCGCGCTGGACACGGATATTGCCGTTGTCGTCCTCCCAACAGACGCGGAACGACACCACCCGGTCGGGCTCGGCGATGCGCCGCAAGATCTGCTGCGCGTGATATTCTTCCTTGTCGGCGATGAAGTCGAAAATATCTTCCGATACTTCCTGAACTGCCTGCACGAACTCGGGTTGCCCCGGGTTACGCTTTTTCACGCCTTCCATGAACGTCGAAAAATCGACGTGATCCGAAACTGCCATGCACCCCTCCCCTGAATGACTGGGAAAGCCGGTGCGACCCCGACGATTTTAATCGTTGACCGACCTTGTGGATCAAAGGCTACACCATCGCCAAGCAAAGGCAATATGACAGCGCGCACAGGCGGCGTTTTTTCGTGCGCAACGCAAAGGGGCAAAAAATGAACGAGACCGACGGCATGGCGGCAGAGGCCAAGCGGGGCATGACCGGCACCAATCGCGCGATATTGATCGCTGCCTTTGTGCTGCTCGCAGCGGCGGTCGGCTATGCGATCTGGCGCGACTCGGCGCCGACGACCGCCGATCCGATGGCGCGGAGCGACGCCGCACCGTCCGACCAGCTCGCCGCCCTCGAAGCGCGGACCAAAAACGAGCCCAACAGCGCCGAGGCGTGGACCGCGCTCGGCGCGGCGCGATTCGACCTCAGCGATTTTGCCGGTGCCGCGGCGGCGTATGAAAAAGCGACCGCGCTCTCGCCCGAGTCGGCGGGACTATGGTCGGCGCTGGGCGAGGCGCGGGTGATGGGAAGCGACAGCGACCCGATGCCCGCAGCGGCGCTCGCGGCGTTCGACAAGGCGATCGCGCTCGACGCCAAAGATCCCCGCGCGCGCTATTTCCTGGCGGTGACGAAGGATATTGCGAAGGATCACAAGGGAGCGATCGAGGACTGGTTCGCGCTGCTCGAGGATACCCCGCAGGGCGCGCCATGGGAAGCCGATCTGCGCCGCACGATTGAGGAGGTTGGCAAGATCAGCGGCATCGAAGTCGCCAGCCGCCTCGCCAGAACCCAGCCGCGCCCGCTAACCGCCGACGAAATGCCTGTCGCGGCGCGCGCGATCCCGGGGCCAAGCCGGTCGGACATGGAGGCGGCTTCGCAGCTATCCAAAGGACAGCAGGATCAAATGATCCAGGGCATGGTCGATGGGCTGGAGGCGAAGCTGAAGGCCAGTCCCGCCGACGTCGACCGCTGGATCATGCTGATGCGCAGCCGGATGACGCTGGGTGAGACCGCCAAAGCAGCGCAGGCGCTGAAAGACGGCATTGCGGCGAACCCGACGGCGGCGGGACGATTACAGGCACAGGCCAAGCTGCTCGGGGTGCCGGGCGCGTGACCATCGACCAAAGGGGGTATGGAATGAGAATGATGACGGCAATCCGATCGGCGACGCTCGCCGCGATGTTCGCGGTGATGCCAACTGCTGCACTGGCCGCCAACCCGGTCAATTTTGCCGTCGGCGATGTGGCGATCACCGGCAGCAGCCCGGAGGGTTATTGCACCCCGACGGGCCGCGCCAAGCTCGCGGCCGACCTGCTCGCCACGGGCGATCGGGAAAATCTGACGCCGGCGATGTTTGTCCGCTGCGAACTGCGCGACAGCGCCAAGGACATGAAATATGATTATTATCTGATCAAGTCGCCGCGCGCCGCGATGCCGCCGATGACCCGCGCCGATTTTATCGCGATGATGGTCCGGGAGCTGGCGCTGCCCGCGTATCAGGACGGCGATGCGACGTTTGGCGCGGTCGAAGAGGGATTGTCCGACGCGATGGGGACAAAAGTCGATCTGAGCGGCGCGATCAAGCCGCGCGGCAACGACAATGTCTGCATCTATCTGGGCGGCGAGGTGACGGTCACGAGCGCCATTGCGACCTATCCGATCGCCGTCGGCGGCTGCGGCACCATCGTCGGCGGCAAAATGCTGTTCGTCTATTCCTATGATGACCCTGCCAAGCCGAACAGCGTGGCGGTCCAGTTGCGCCGGGCCCGGGCGCTCGCCGACAGGCTGGCTGCCGCCGACGGGCGCGCGAACTAGAAGCCTCAGCCCGCCATCAGCGCCGCATTGCCGCCCGCCGCGGTGACGTCGGTGCTGATCGTCTTTTCCTCGGCAAAACGGTGGAGGTAGTGCGGGCCGCCGGCTTTCGGGCCGGTGCCCGACAGGCCGCGCCCGCCGAACGGCTGCGACCCGACGATCGCGCCGATCTGGTTGCGGTTGACATAGACGTTGCCGACGGCGGCGCGCGCCGCGATATGCGCCGCGACGCCGTCGATGCGGGTGTGGACGCCGAGCGTCAGGCCATAGCCCGAGGCGTTGATCGCATCGATCAGCGCGTCGAGCTCGCCGCCCTTCCATGTCGCGACATGCAATACCGGGCCGAAGATCTCACGCTTCAGGTCGGTGACATGGTCGAGGCGGATGACGACCGGCGGCACGAAATGGCCGCCCGCAGGCAGATCGGTGCGCTGCGCTTCGGCGATCACCCGCCCCGCAGCGCGTGCTTCGGCGATATAGGCGGCGATGTTCGCCTGCGCCTCGTCGTCGATAATCGGGCCGACGTCGGTCGACAGCAGCGCCGAGTCGCCGATCTGGAGCTCGGCCATCGCACCCGCGACCATGTCGATCATCGTCTCGGCGACATCCTCTTGCACGCAGAGCAGGCGCAGCGCCGAGCAGCGCTGCCCCGCCGACTGAAAGGCCGAGGCGACGGCGTCGCGCGCGACCTGTTCGGGCAACGCGGTCGAATCGACGATCATCGCATTGGCGCCGCCGGTCTCCGCAATCAGCGTCGCGATCGGGCCGTCGCGCAGCGCCAGCCCGCGGTTGATCGCGCGCGCGACCTCGGTCGATCCGGTGAAGGCGACGCCGCTGATGTCGGCGTGGCCGGTCAACGCCGCGCCGACGGTCTCGCCGCGACCGGGGAGGTAGTGGAGGACATCGCCGGGGATTCCCGCTTCGAGCAGCAGTTCGACCGCGGCGTGAGCGATGAGGGGTGTCTGTTCGGCGGGTTTGGCGAGCACGCTGTTCCCCGCGGCCAGCGCCGCCGCCACCTGGCCGAGGAAGATCGCGAGCGGGAAGTTCCATGGGCTGATGCACACGAACACGCCCTTGCCTTCGAGCATCAGCTCGTTGCGCTCGCCGGTCGGGCCGGGAAGGGCGACGGGGTAGGTGAAATCGGCGCGCGCCTGCCCTGCATAATAGCGCAGAAAATCGACCGCCTCGCGCACCTCGGCGATCGCGTCGACCAGCGTCTTGCCGGCCTCGTCGATCGCAAGGCCGAGGAACAGCGCGTCATGTTTTTCGAGCAGGTCGGCCGCGCGTTCGAGCCGTTCGGCGCGAAAGGCGCCGCCCGCGAGGCTCCAATTGCCATGCGCGCCGCGCGCCGCGGCGACGGCATCTGCAACGGCGGCCGCATCGGCTTCGATCACCTGACCAACGACGGCGCCTGTCGCGGGATTGTGCACCGGCTCGGCCGCACCCGTTCGCGCTACGCCGCCGACGATCGGCGCGGCGACCCGCTCGCTGCGCCGCGCTGCACCGATCGCGGCGACCAGTGCTTCGGGAACGCCGGGTTCGCCCAGGTCATAGCCGCGCGAATTGCGGCGCGCCGGATCGAACAGGCCGATGCCGGTCGCAATCTTCGACGTCGCGGCACTGGCCACGCTACGCGGATCGACCGCGAGCTGTTCGGCGCTGACATCGGGGTCCGAGAATTGATGCACGAAGCTGGAGTTCGCGCCATTTTCGAGCAGGCGGCGGACGAGATAGGCAAGCAAGTCGCGGTGGGTGCCGACTGGCGCATAAACGCGCACGGGGCGCGGCGGAGGGAACAGGGCGACGAGCGCATCATGCGCGCCCTCGCCCATGCCGTGGAGCCGTTGCAGCTCGTAATCGGCCCCCGCGAACAATTCGGCGACATACGCCAGCGTCATCGCATTGTGGCTGGCGAACGCCGGGTAAATGCAATCCTGCGCGTTCCGCAGCAGCTGGGCGCAGCGCATATAGTTGAGGTCGGTGTGCAGTTTCGCGGTGAACACCGGAAAATCTCCGAGCCCCAGCGTCTGCGCGCGCTTGATCTCGGTGTCCCAATAGGCGCCCTTGACCAGTCGCATCGACAGTTTGACGCCCCGCGCGCGGGCCCGCTCGGCCAGCCAGTCAATCACCGCGGGTGCGCGCTTCTGATACGCCTGGGTCACGATGCCCAGCCCGGTCCAGCCGTCGGCGATCCCCGCGTCGATCAAGGCTGCGAATACGTCCATATGCGGTTCGAGTCGGTCGCTTTCCTCGGCGTCGATCATCAGCGGGATGTTGACCGCGCGCGCCGCTTGGGCGAGTTCGATCACCTTCGGCACCAGCTCGCCGATCACGCGCGATCGCTGGAGATATTCGTAGCGCGGGTGGAGCGCCGACAGCTTGATCGAAATGCCATGATTGGCGTGCGGATCGCCGGGCTTCGCGTCGCGACCAATGCGCGTAATCGCGTCGGCATAGCTTTCATAATAACGCGCCGCATCTTCGGCGGTGCGCGCCGCTTCGCCGAGCATGTCGAAACTCGCCAGCTCCGATTTTTCCTTGTCGGCGCGCTTGACCGCGGCGTCGATCGTCTCGCCCATCACGAACTGCTGGCCGAGCAGCTTCATCGCCGCCAGCGCCGCCTGACGGATCACGGGCTCGCCCGAGCGGCGGACCATCGATTTGAGCAAGGTCAGCGGGTTCGCCTTGCTGCCCATCGCATCGAGCATCAGCGTCGCCGATCCCAGCGACAGCCCGCGCGCCGATAGTGCGACGATCAGCGGACTGTCCTCATCCTCGCCCTCTTTCCAATGACGCCCGGCGATCTTGTCGCGGATCAGCGCGTTGGCGGTGGCGCTGTCGGGGACGCGCAGCAGCGCTTCGGCGAGGCACATCAGCACGACGCCTTCCTCGGTCGACAACCGATAGCGGTTCATCAACTGTGCCACGAGCGTCTCGCGGTCGCCTTCGGCCTTTGCCTTGCGGATCAGGTCGAGCCCGCGCCGGGTAACGGCATCGATACTGGCCGATGAGGTGGCTAGGGCGGTGCGCAGGTCGGCGACGATGTCGGCTTCGTTGCGGCGGGCGAGGGCGCGAAGGGGCGCACGGTCGGTGGGCTGGGTCATGGCCGCACCATATCGCAGGATTGCACGGCGATCCGACTGATTGTTCGCATCGGGATTTATGTTTTGACCTATTGTTGGATCAGATTAAGGCGATTCGTATGAAAGATAAGTCAAATGCAGTCGATCTGGACGACTTCGACAGGAAAATCCTGGCGATTCTGCGCCAGGACGGTCGCATTACCTTTACCGATCTGGCGCAGCATGTTGGCCTGTCGAAGACCCCCTGCCAGCAACGCGTCCGGCGGCTGGTCGACAAGGGCGTGATCACCGGCTTCGCGGCGATCGTCGACCCGGCCAAAGTCGGGCTCGACCATGTCGCCTTTGCCGAGGTCAAGCTGTCGGACACGCGCGAGGCGGCGCTCAAGCAATTCAACGCCGCGGTGCGCGCGATCCCCGAGGTCGAGGAATGCCACATGATCGCGAGCAGCTTCGACTATCTGCTCAAGGTCCGCACCGTCGACATCCGCCGCTATCGCATCGTGCTGGGCGAAAAAATCTCCAGCCTGCCGCACGTCGCCAGCACCTCGACCTTTGTCGCGATGGAAACGATCAGCGAAACGACGCGCTGACACCGATATTGACCGCCGCCTGCAGCTGTGCCAATCGCGCAGCGCCGAGCGGGTGTAGCTCAATGGTAGAGCTTTTGCTTCCCAAGCAAGTGACGAGGGTTCGATTCCCTTCACCCGCTCCAAAATCTTTGGATTTGTCCAATGATTTGAAAAATAAAAGCAAAATTCACCGATTTTAGCCTGTGCAGGTATTGTGTAGAAAAACATTAGGTTTCGGCCTTATGTGCCCTTCGCATATGCGAAGCCGACTCCTGGAAAAGTTGAGCTCTCCGGCTACCGCGCGGTATCCCCGCTGCCCACTACCGAAACATCACCAAAGCCTGACTGCTACTAGGCCGTGTTGACAAAAGAGATTCCCAATCGCGTCGACTTCTGATCCCAGACTGCTTTTTGAGGAGCCGTCATGGGTCGGGGGGATTTGTCGGGCG
>Ga0209232_1000966_pt1 | contig 16381 bp, 27 predicted proteins | sample ETNvirenome_2_60_FD_184066 | JGI IMG/M metagenome (GOLD analysis project Ga0209232, IMG submission 184066) | Marine viral communities from the Pacific Ocean - ETNP_2_60 (SPAdes) (version 2) | ecosystem: Environmental > Aquatic > Marine > Oceanic | place: Pacific Ocean | collected 2013-06-22
AGATAGAAAGACACCAGCAGGGTAAACCAACATACCCACCAAAGAAAACCACGCCATCTTACGTTGGCTATCTCTCTTAGCATCTTCATCCTCAAGTCTTTTTCTTTCGAACTCGACTTGCATTTCCGCCCATTCTTTTTCTTCGATAGTGCCATTATTATTTTTATCTATATCTTCAAACTTCATTTCCCCATCTCCTTAAGAAGTGGATTATCTAAAGCCCGTTCTAGCTTTTTATTAATTCTTTCTTCTAATAATATAAATTTTTCATCCATATCCATAGTTTTATCTGAAAAATATTCTTTAGCAGCAATTATTTCGTCTTCAACTTTTTCCGTTTTGGTTTCGAAATGGGCTTTTGCTTCTTGGATGGTTTGTCTGTTTTCACTTTCGACTTGCCTGATCCTATTTTCAACTTGCCCCAAAGCTTTTTCAACTTGGATAACATCGCTTCGTAAATCGTCTTTAATGTCTTTTGCATAATCTATTGCCTCATCTAGTTTAATCATTGAGGTTTCTAATTGTGCTTCAATAGCACCTGTATCTAGACCAGCTAGTTTTTCTTTCATATCCATATAGTCTTTATACATTACAAACCCACCATACAGCGAACTTACTACTGTACCTATTGCGATAAGGATCGTTAGACCCTTACCTCCTTTTAGTTTTACTCCACCTACATCTAATTCTGCCATTGTAAATCCACCATTTCATTCCATAGATAATCTGATGCTCCTACATAATATTCAGCATATGGATTATCATAATTATTACCTCCGTCAATTTGATAAGAAGTATAAAACTGGGTAGTAGGTATTGTAACTGACCTATACTCATTAAAATTTTTAACAGCTTGAGACTGCTGCATTGTTACTAATCGCACTGTTTCCATGACTGTTGAGTAAGCAACAGACGTGCTTCCTTTATTTGATCCCTTCGTATTATCGGGTTTTGGTTTTTCGGCGGAGTCTGTATTTTCTCCCCCGGTTTCAGTTCTAGCTTCGTCGCTATCTCCTGAAGACTCTGCGGTTCGAACAGGTTCGGATTCCTTAGTCTCCCCTTCGGTAGTGTCGTTACTTTGCTCATTGTTAGCACTTTCTTCTACAGGTTCTTGTTCTACTGAAGCTACTTCCATAGGTTCAGCTACTTCTGTGTCAGGTAAGTCTGTATCAAAAGACTCTACTTCCACAATCTCAATCTCAAAATCGCCTGTAGGAGTATCTGTTACTTCAACTTCAAACGTTGTTACACCTCCATCAAAGGTATCTAATTCAAATTCAAACGTTACACCAGCATCCACAGTATAATCTGTGTAGTCTACTTCTACAGGAGGAGGTGGTATATACTGAGAATCATAAGTATACTCAGTAGCTGTTTTTATTGTAGTCATTTCAACTTGAGTAATTATTTGGTTAATTATCTCAGATATGTTGTTGTATGTTAGATTAAAGAAAGTATCAGAAAAAGCAGGGCCGAAGTATCCACTAAAATACCCTGAGTCCATACCATATAATTCTAATGAAGCTGAATCAAAAGTTAAGCTAGATACATCTTGGGAGTAAGAAAAATTCTGAGACCCTATCCAATTCATACTAGTATAGTTATGAGTATAGGTTTCTGTTATAGATCCATTGTTTAATAGTTTTACAGTAACTTTAAATTCATCTTTGCAATCATTATTAGTTGCATTACATAAAGGTACGTTTGCATTAGAATTATGAGAGAACACTTTAGCGCCGTAATCTACGCCTGTTTTATTCTGATAATCTGATAAATCAAAGTTATATGTTTTAGACCCACCACCTACAGATTGATTACCAGTACAAAAATCTGCACTGTTAGCCCACGAACAATTAGTTGAAATGTTACTGTTTGTTACAGTAGCTGTATCTATAAGTTGGTCTGTTTTTTCTGTAATAACAGTTACAGTTTCATATGAAACTTGATTAACAGTTTCTTCAATCGTCTCAGTATAAGTATATGTGTATGTAGTTTCTAAAAAATCACCTACCATAACTTCTTCAGTATTAGTAAGTTCAGGTACAACAGTAACCGCTGTAACAGTACCACCATTAGGGCCTACACCACCAACTGTATATTGTTGGTCGTATGCACTAGAGGAGGAACAATAAAACAGCAAGACCGCCAAAAATGGAAAGACCTTTTTTGTCATCATTACTACCCTCCTGTGGTTTAGTTACTTGTTTCTTTTCTTCTTTTACCTCTTTTACTTTTTCTTTTTGTAAACTTTCTATTGTAGGTGCTTGGTAATCATTAGCTTTCCAAGCTTCTGTAGCTGCTTTGCCTATAGTACCAAGATACGGACACGGTGTTCCAGCCATCCACATACCTTCCCAGACACGTTCATCTTGGCAAAGAACAGATACTGCAGCAACTTTCATACCCATTCCATATAAAGAACGAGCAAGTTTTAATCTTTCACAATTTTCGTCTGTAACAGTTTGACCTGTAGCAAAACCAAGTATCTGTGTCTGTACAGCTACTGATGATGCTGACGTACAAACATCTTGGTTGTTAATAACTATAGAAGGTGCTGATGCAGTAGGTGGGGTTTTATCTACAGTAGTAGTGCCTGTGACCGTACTAGAAATAGTATTAGTCTCTGCAAACGCTATATTTGCAAATAACATTAACACTGCGCCCAAAATAATGGAAGCAGCGAATAAAATGATCTTCTCCCACCACTCCATTTTTCGCATAAAAATACCTCACTTTATGTCTTCTTAACTATACCACCTTTTTTGTAAGACATTTTCTTATCTTTTTTAATCTTTCCGCCATGACCATATTTTGCGATCACTTTAGATTTGTCTTTAGTCTTCATACCTACTTTTTTTCCACCGGGCATATTATCCTCCTATTAGTATTGTTGCTAGTATTGACGTTAGTCCTACAATCATAGCACCAGCCGCTATGATCATAATCTTTTCTAATCGCTCAATACGAAATATAATCATCTCGTATCGCTCAGCACAAATTGCTTCATGCTTTAGTAGTTCTTGTTCTATCTCTGCTGCTTTAGCCATTACCTAACCTCATTGCGGCTACTACAGCTGCTGTTTGATCTTCTACCTTTACCTCTGGTTCTTCAGGCATTGGTGGTTCCTCCACTACTACACTACCTTCAGGAACAGAATCTGCTGTTCTAATAAACGTTCCATTAGGCAACATATATAGAGGTGTTCTTTCTATCATACTAAAATTTTCCTTCTGGGCATCCCCAGTATTTTACTTTTTGTAATGCAATTAAAAAACAACCACATGAGCTACATTTAACACCATCTTTTTTATTACATACATCACACATTGCTTTTCGTTTTTCTCTATCTCCCTTTGGTAGAAATAAAACTACAGGTAACTTACCCATTATTCACTCATTTCCTCCCATACTTTATCAGTTTCATTCCATTGATATGATTTACCATCATTTGGCATGTGTCCTTTTGGTGACACCCATTCCCAATCTTTACTTAAAACCCAACTGTCATATGGTTTTTCATCATAAAAAACATCTTTAGCTTTATCATAATGTCCACCTATTGAAGCATAATTACCTCTTAACGCTTTTGATTGGTCATCTGACAAAGTGCCATCTGCTTTATAATGTTTGTTATGTCTAGTGTTAAAAGATGTTTGAATCCATTCACCGGGAGTTTCATCAATAAAATTATCAATAAATTCTTTTTCAGCCACCATAACGTTGATTACTTTTCCGTTTAGAACTTTTGCATAATGAGCCATAATATTACCTATATTGTATACCTTAATATTACTACACCTGAGCCGCCAGCTGACGCTGGTCTGTTTCCTTGACCACCTCCGCCGCCTCCACCTTTGTTAGTAGCACCTGCTGTAGAGTAAGCATTGGAAGCAGATCCTCCGTTACCGCCGCCTCCAGTTCCACCTTGTGCACCTGTGGATACACCTTCCCATGCACCAGCTCCGCCACCTGCGTAAGCAATGTTTGAGCCTGTTTGGTAATCATTGTTAGCACCTACTCCTCCACCGGAGTAATTGTTAGTAATAGTTGTTCCGCAGTCTTGGTTACTGTTTTGTCCAACACCGCCTTTTCCTCCGCCGCCACCTGCACCAGAACAAGTAGAGTTATGTGAGGAACCGCCATTATTTCCTTGGCCTGAAGTACCAGCTCCTCCGCCGCCCGGTTGGTCACGTCCTGAGCCACCGCCAGAACCACCACTTCGTCCGTTGGTTCCGTTGTTGTATCCTCCGCCGCCACCGCCGACATTTGAAGTTCCGTTAAATGATGAAGTCCCTCCATCACTACCTGCGTTTCCTGAAGCGCCTCCGCCACCAACTACAACAGCATAAGTTCCTGCGCTTATAGAAGCTGAAGTAGTACGCATACCACCTGCTCCACCTCCGCCGCCACCGTTGACGTTTGTGCCTCCACCTCCGCCACCGCCTGCAACGATTAAAGCTTGTACTGTTTTTGATAAACCAGAAGGCATTACAAAGTTTCCGCCACTATTAAATGTGTGTACTCTGTAACTTCCGTATGATGATATTGTTCCACCAGTAGGCAACGCAGATGCGGTAACATTCTGATTACCAGAAGCAATACTATCTGCATTCGTAACTTTTATTGTTACTGCATTTCCTGCTGTTACACTATTATAAACCGCCGATGGAACTGCAACTGTCGCTGCAGAATCTGACGATGGTGTAACAGTTACATTCGCATCAATACTATCTGATGTTTGTTTAAAATTTACTACAAGGTTAGCAGTCATAAAACCAGTTCCTGCTAACGTCAATGTACTGGCAGCTCCTGCAAATATACTACCAGTTACGCTAGATAAAACTGGAATGGTAGCTGCAATCTTTACCCAATCTGATCCATTTGAAAAATATACAACATTATCATCTGAATTATATCTAAGATGACCTTCTGTATCAGCTGCTGTAGGTTCCTGTGCTGTAGTACCTTTTGGTAAAGCTAAAGAACCTGTAGATGTAGTATTATTATCATAAGGGATAGATTCAAATAATGCAGCGGTAGGTCTAAGTTCAAACCTATCACCAATAGCAAAAGCACGAGCTGAAGTGCCATCTTGGGCACGAGTTATAGTCATAGAATCTGAAGAACGTGCAGTGACTTTTACAACTTCAATATTATTTGAAGTATCAACAAGAGTACCAAAGAAAAAATCGCCAGAAGCTAAAGTTGGAAATCGTGCTCCTTGTCCTGTATCGAGAGAAAGAGTTGTAGCAGAAGTGCTTATACTACCTGAGATAGTGCCAAACGCATTATTTTTTACTTTGACTCCCATGTCGTTTTACTCCGATGGTGGTGTATAACCAGTCATAGCTGTTATTTGGGCTTGTGAAAGACCTAACTCTATTAACTTGTCATTACCTGCTTTTGCGTCATTAATTTTATCTTGATCTGTTTTCTTTTGGTCAGCTGATCTTACGTCAACTACTTCAGAAGAACCATCTGCCTTTACTTTATTATGAAAGTTATTAATAGCATTTTGCCATTGTGCGTCTGTAACTTTCACTTTTGGAGTTGGAATTGAATCATGTACTGTATCGTCATACCAACCCTGTAGTATATTATCTGAATTTACATGTGCATATTTTGCCATATTATTTTCCTATCGCTATATAGTGTCCAAGTCTTGATGTTTGTCCATTATTATTTTGCCACCAACTAAAACCACTTGTACTTGGATCTCTATTTATTACTAACGCTGTGTCTCCATTGTTATTATTATTACTTAGTGCTATCACTACCGAATAAACATAACTTGGAAAAGTTAGCGGAAAGCTTACACTACCACTTGTAGCTGCACCCAAAGTACCAAAAGCACCCCATTGGATAATTAAACCATTTACGTTTTTTTCGTAACCAGCTGCGAGACTACTTGAAGGATAGCTTGATGCTACAACAGAGTTTGAAGAAGCCCAAGAAAATGTTCCATCGCCGTCAGATGTTAAAGCCTGACCTGATGTACCATTTCCTGAAACATTAAGTGCAGCAGCACCTACAGCATTATCAGCTATTAAAGCAGCTGTAATTGCGTCATCTGCAATTTGAGCTGTATCAATCGCATCATCTGCCATCATAGAATTAATAATACTATCTGCTCCCGGAGTTCCAACATCAACAAGACCTTGTGCTGTAACACGAAGTTCTACTCGATCTCCGATTGCATATGCTCTTGCTGTTGTACTTTCTTGTGCTCTTGTAACTGTAAGAACGTCTGAACTTCTTGCTGTTACTTTAACAATCTCTAAATTATTAGAAGAATCAATTAGTGTAGCATAAAAATACTCACTGCCCGTAAGAGATGGGAAACGAGCGCCGTGACCACTTGCAACAGTAATACTCGTAGCACTATTTGTTAAACTAGCTGCTAGTGTGGAGTGACCATTATTTGAGAATTTTACACTCATAATTTATCTCCCTAGTTTACAGTAACAGTCCAAGTGATACCTAGTGTATCAGCTGCTCCTTTATTAATAACTGAAAAAACAGTTCTACATAAAAGAGTTCCGCTTGAACTTGCATTTAAAATTCCAGCTTCCGTAATTGCTCCTGTGCCTGTTCCTGCTGGGAACGTTGCAACATAAGCTACTGCGTTACTTGTTACAGTAGTAGAAGTTAAAGCAACTCTACCCGCTTCTGAACCTAGAGCAGCATCACCAGCGGCTGCAGAAGTGCTGCCTGTGCCGATAGCCATGTGACTCATAGCTGTAGCTGATGCGTCTTTCATTCGGGACGCAATATATTCTTTACCATCAGTAACAACAATATTTGGTACAACCGTTTCATGTGTGTTACCATCAGGTTTTGTAACAGTAATTTTTAATTCACCTGTTACTTTGATAGTATCGTTTATCATATTTCCATCTCCTTAATATTAATAAGCTCCTGCACATAGCGGAGTTTCGTTTAAGTAATGTCCACCTACCTCAGGATCTTGAGTATCAGTATACATAAAGTTGACAATTAGTCCAGCGTTTGTTTCATCACCGTAAGTAATTGTATCACTATTTAATACAGCCATGTTAATTTGTTCTGCAGCCCCGATGACGCCTGTAAATGGTACTCTACCTATACTATCGACAGCAATATCCCATATTAATGCACTGTTTAATAAACTACCATCGTGGCCTACTTGAGCAGAAAAATCATTACTTCTAAATCTAGTTCTATCTTGTAAATGTATCCTGTTATAATACTGTACAGCATCTAAACTAGTACCAAACACTACATCTTCGTTAAACATTGTTAGGTCTTCGTTTAGCTGATAACTAAAATTAGGAAGTGTAGAAACTCTAACTTTAGTAGTACCTATATGGTAACCCGGAAGTTTACTTGCTCCTGAACCATCCGATGCAACAACAAAATCAGGGTATAGATAACTAGATTCACCTAATATAAGTGAAGTGTTAATACTTTCAGTAGCTGATACGGCATGTGAAAATACAGGTCTAGGATTAAGAGCTACAGATTCTGAAGCAGAAACTGAATGACCAAATGGTTTAGATGGCTCTAATTTAATACCTTCTACTGCACTGAGACTATCTGTCACACCCGGTATATTTACAGTAAATGCTGTTGATTCTACTGGTGATGCAGTGTCGCTAAAACCACCATGAGTAAAGTTTTTAGCTGTAGACTCTGTAGCAGTAAGTGTTTCTGATAATCCTTTGTTGAGAGAAAAAAGATTTATTTGTTCTGAAGCTGTAACTGGATCAGGATCTACATCAGCATCTGATAAATCAAAATCTATACTTGAATTAAATGCTTTTACATTAGATTGAACAGCAGTAACAGAATCTGTTTTACCTGCTGGCGTAATAGTTTTAGCTGTAGCTTCTGTTACTGTAACATCATCTGCTAGTACGGTAGTTACATCAATACGGTTAATCTCCTCAGAAGATGTTGCTGTGTCTGAGAAAGTTTTACCAAAATGAAAACTATTTATAGACTCAGCTGTAGATACTGAAGCTGTAATACCCGGTTTAGCAGGTTCTTTAGATATAGACTCAGAAGCTGTTACATCATCATTATCTGCTAACTCACCTATAGTTAGACTCTTAGCTGATGATTCAGTCATTGTAACTGGTGTTGCATCTACATCATCATCTGAAGGATCAAAATCTATAAAGTCTGTAAATACTTTTACACGAGACTCAATCATAGTAACTGAGTCTGTTTTATTTAGTTGAATATTAAGAGTTGGGTCAGAATCTGAAAGTGTTACATCATCGCTTGGACTTTTATTTGCCTGTTTAGAAATTGATTCAGATACCGATAATTGCTCTGCAGCTAATGGACGTGTTTCAATTACTTCATAATTATAAGATACTGAAGCACCATCAGTGGAATAAATAACATCAGTATAAGCAGCGGAAGCACTATAACTAGCTACACTTACTGTTACTGAAACAATAGCTGATAGTGTAATGTTAGATACACTAACGTTAGCCATTAGAAATTATCCCGTACTCTAAAACTTAATGTATCGTAGACTGTTTGATAACTCCCGTTAAAGTTAATACTAATTTCACCTTCATACTCACCGGGATCAACATCAAGTACACCACCAGCAAAATTAAATAATACTTTACCGTCAGCACCATTAGTAAGCTTAGTGGTAGAAATTGTTGATAAAGTAGTTGTGCTACCTTTAAGTTTAAACTTAATAGTCACACTAGTCGTATTTGCTGATAAATCTAACGCAGATCCTGCTACATCATCTGTAAGAGTAAGAGTGATTTGTGGTAGTTCATCTCCTTTAACTAATTTTATTGTATCAGCCATAATTTACCTCACCCAAACTTTTGCATCTGTACACGCATAGATGCTTTTGAAGCACCGAGATTAGTTCTAGCTCTACGTTCTGCAGTCTTCATAACAAACTGCTTAGCATGATAAGTAGCTAGCTCTCTATCACTCCATGATCTATCAGGTAAAACTAATAGATGTTGAAGCGCTCCGTGCATAATTACATTTTCTAATTCATCAAGAACTGTTTTATCCATTTTAGTAGATGTTCTCAATGGTTTAAGACACAATATCATTCTAACATCATATGTCACGGAATTATCCGGAATTGGTGCTAAAGAAAAATGGTCAGGGTCTAACTGTGTTAAAAACCTAGGTTCTGCCCGTTCATCAGTAGATTGATTAGGCCACTTAGGATACATATCAACTAACTGTTCTAATGTTACAGGAGTTAATCTGTTTTCATTAACTGTAGCAGATAATACTGCATGTACTTCAGTTTCATTAGGTGTATCATATTCATAATCATGACCACCGGGAACTAATCTTATTCTGGGTTGTTCATATCGATATGCTAATGTTTTTTCACAAGCTTCGATTGCTGCATCACGAACGTATTGTTCTACAACTGGTGTAGGACAACCCGGTACGCTAGGAGACAATCTGTTTACTATATCTAAATAAGTTCTATCAGCCATTATGTTACATCCTCCTCATCTAATCCGCCTCTCTCAGTATCTGTTACTTCTCTACTTTGAGCGGCTACACCAAGAGACTGTGTAAATGACTGTTGGAATATTTGTGCACGTTTAGAATTAACATGCTCGTTATCAACAGACTCAGTAATAAACACTGTAGCATCAACCACGACTGGAAAATAAGCGTCAGGTAAAAGAGCTACTGTAGTTGTTCCATTATACGTTGGAGGTGTTTGTGCATATTCTCCTATAAGAACTTGGTTAGTAGGAGCTTTTGGATATATAAAAAATTTATTAGCATTCCTTACATGACGCATAAAATTAACAGCAGGCCCTGCTGTATCATTCATCCAAGAAGGGTAAGCTTGATTTAATGACTCTCTATTTGTTTCTGTAATACCGCTGCCACCTTTGACATTGTATATATCAATCAAACGAATAGAATCAGAAGGCATAGATTGCACTACTGTATCTGCAGTAGTAGTGATGTCGCCAATAAAAGCAAAAAGATCAGGACGTAACACAGCAATACGTTTAAGTGCTTGGTTAGCAAATCCTATAAGTACATCATCAGAATACCTTTGAGGGGTATTAGTATCCTGTACTATCCTTCTTACTTCTGTAACAACATCGTTTAGTATCATTTTTTCTTAACCCATGCTTCGTTTTGAGGCGTAGTAGGATCGTCTTTTACATAATGACCTTTATCATTCCTAGCTCGCACCAAACCTTTTGTTGCTTCTTCAGCAAGTTCTTCTGGAGTAGAATCTCCTTCTTCAGGAACTTCTGTTTCCAAATTTACTTTTGCTTTTCTAGCTTTTTTCTTTTTATCTAAAAATTTTTCTGGGAATGCTTGTTCCTCAGTTACTTCTTCTGTTAGTGGATTTTCAGCAAGAATTTCATTCCAGCCGTAAATCTCACCATCGTTTTTATTTCTAAGCCATCGTGCCATTGTATCCTCCTATACTCGTTTTACTTTCTTAGAACTTTTCTTTGCAGCAGTACGAGAACTTTTTTCAGAAGCTGTAAGTTCCGACGCGGTTTTGGGTGTATCTTTCGATACTCGTTTAGACGGGCGACAATAAGGGTAATCACGTTTCTCTCCTTGTTGTCTGCCGCAAGGCTTGCCTGTTTTTACATCTACCCATTTTTCTTTAAACCAACGTTTTAACTTTGCTCCTTCCTCAGTTTTTCTTACTGCCATTTGTTAACCTCTTTTACCACTTTTTGAGGAACTTGTATTCTTCTTTTTAGAATTTCCCCAATTAGCTGCTCCAACCTTCCTACATTTTGCCAAAGCTCCTGAAGCATAAGCCGAAGGCCAAACTGAATAACGTGCTTTAACTTTATAGTAACACGCGTCTTTTTTTGATTTTGCTTTAGGTGCTGCCATAATAAATTACCACTTTTTGCACGACCAATAACGAGCCGTCATTTTAGATGGAGGTCTACTATCACAACCATGTCTCGCTCGAAAACTCTTACGTCTTCCGGGCTGATTCTTTTTAATTGTCATATTAGCATCTCCAAATCTAATTATCTTTTCTTTACCATTTTGGCATGCTTTAACAACAAACTTCTTACCGCCAGATACCTGACGTTTTGGTTTGTTACAAGCCATCTTAGATTTATCAATTTGTGCCATTAGTTTGCTAACCTGTCCATGTGTGCATAAATTCGTCCAATTACTTTATCCATACCTAATATTTCTTGTTGTAACATAGCCACCAATGTTTGTAATTCTACTAGAGTAATTAAGACCCATGTAGATAAACCCATCAATATGGTTCCTAGTAGACCAATCATTAGTGTGTTTGTTTTCCGTGTCACTAACTACCTTCCTATAGAGAGGGGGGCCTAAGCCCCCCAATCAATATTATGAACAGTCAACCATGACAGCTGTAAGTGTCATAACTGCTGCATCAGCGGCATTGTTTAACACAATGTCAATAGTATCAGCAGCTGTGTAATACTTACCAGCTTCAAAAGCGTCAGTTCCAGCAACAGTAAGATATGCTGCTGTAGCATTAGCGTTAACACCATCTAGATAACCATCTGGGTTAGCACCATCACCAACGTCAACTGTTAGTGTTCCACCCTCAGCAGTTGTTACATTCAAAGCCACGTTAGTGACTAGAGTGTTTGCTGGGACTCTAATAACTTCAAGAACATCAGCACTTGTAAGTGCAGTCAGACCAGCTGCTGCTCTTTCAGTAGTGATAGTAGCGAAGTTTAGCTCTACGGATATAGATGATACTTTATTGATACCTGCAGCAACGTGCGCGGTACCAGTACCAAAATTATATCCTTTTCCATCATTATATGTAGCCATAGTTCACCTCCTTAAAGCGTTACGACTGCGGTTGCCAAAGCTTCTGGCTTAACAACTTTATAGCCATACACTTGTAAACCACGGATTATATTGCCAAAGGTAGTCTCTGATCTAATAGTCTCCATGTTTGTCATCTGAGATGCAAACGTAAAGCCCATTTTGTGACCACCGATTACGCTGAACTCAGAACCATTTTTGTAAAGGTTATGAGAAACGAAAACAGTGAATCTATCAATCATACCAAGACGACCATTTCTCAAAGGAGAAGAACCGTCACCAGTGATTGATGCGTCTTTCAGATCAGATTGCTTAATGTAGCCCGCCATCTTTGCAGGAATGATTACAAATCTATCCTGTTCAGGAGCGTTAGCTTCATCAAGTACCGTTCCCATGTTGATTAGCAAGTCAATAACATTAGACTTAGTAATAGCTTCTGGAGTACCTGCTACACCTAGATCGATGTTACCAGAGATTGCTCCCGCTGTTTGTCCTTTGTTACTAGCATGTACGTCAGTCAACATGTCAGTTAGAACCCTTTGATCGATTTTGATCTTCATTCGCTCTGAAGCGTCTTTAGACCATTGATCCATCAATGCGATGTCAGACTGAACTTGGTCAACGTCATCTTCAACACAAGCAAAGTATTCACCTTTGTCGATAACTAGTTGTAGTTTAGCCTTATCAGGGTTTTCTACTGCAAGGGTTTGTCCCTTGACATACGTTTTGATGGTGATTTCTGGTGTAGTACGGATATTAACCGTATCACCCATCTGTCGGATTTCACCTTCGTAATCCGTGTTTGAGATTGCTGACAACACCGTAGCGTCATAGAAATTCTCAATCAGCTTTCCACTCCAGATTTCTGGAATGAAATTGCCGCTATAATCCGGGCGGCCCGGAGATACTGCAAATTTAGCCATTATGACCTCCTTTTAATTAAGCAGTTACGATACGACCTTCTCGCTGTGCAGCGAAAATGTCCCTTTCCATTCGACCACGTTCCTCATCACGACCTTTAAATTTTCCCTTACGAACATCATCAAAAAACTTTTGGATGTCTGCAGGAGAATAATTCTTAGATTCTTGAGATGCAGGTTTACCAGCACGTCCTCGTCCCGGTGCAACTTGTTTCTCAAGTTGTGAATTAGTATTTGATCGATTCTCACGAGCAGTTTCGGGTACTCCAAATTCCTTTTCCCAAGCCGCAAAGAAACTCGCCACACGTTTTGTATCTAGATTCTTCTGTGCGTCCTCCAGATATGTTTGACGTGAAATACCTGTTAGTGGATCGATAGATAACAACCAAGACTGAAAGTCTGCATTGTTATTAATATCTTGCCAATTAGGTACTTCATTGGTAAGTCCAGCCCAAAACGCTTGTTCACTGCTAGCTTGTTGCTGTGCTTGTACTTGCTGTACTTGCGGCACAACTCCTTGTAGCTGCTGAATTGTTTTCTCCAACTGTGCAATCCGCCCATTTGCGGCATTGACTTCTTCACGAGCTGCTCGTCTCATAACATCAATCGAATCACCATACTCTTTCATATCAGCATCTGTGATCAAAGGATCTGTAGATACTGGTTCTGCAGGTTTGGCTGATTGTTGCATGGTTCCTAACAACTGTTCCAGTTGGGAAACACGGGCGTTAACTTCTCTGTTCTTTGCGTTTAGGCGCGGAACATCGGCGTTATACATCCCTTGTAACGTCTTGTACTTTTGTTCCCAAGTTTCTTTTGGTTTAGTGTCTGACTCCACTTGCTCTTGTGGTTCAGACTTCGGTGCCTGATCTTCTACACTGTCGGAAGGTTGTTCTATAGGCTGCTCAACAGGTACTTCAGGAGCCTCGGTAGCAGGAGTTTTTTCCTCCACCTGTGCTGTTTCTGTTTCGCCGTTTAACTCTTTATACAACTCTTGTACTTCCTCAGACTGTTTCTGAACTTGCTTTGGTATTCCCATAATCGCTCCTATCGGTGTGCGTAATTAAAAGCAGCTGTCTTCATCATGACTTTGCCGCCGTTTCAGGGGACTCTTTTACGAGCTTACTTAGCTCTAACAAAACCTGACACCGCCCCTGTGCAAGTGCCGTATTTTGTGTAGCGTTTGGTAGCCGCGATAACTCCTCTGTACTCCATCCTTCAAGCCACTCTAGGACTTCTGGGTATTGACGTACAGTGTTAGCTAACGCCTTGATAACTTCTGGACTAGGCCGTTTCATCTTGACCTCCCAGCGCCACCGTTACCAACTGTGTTTGCTTCCATTCCACCTTTGGGAGAACCATCAGGTTGAGCAGCTTGAGCTTGCATTTCTGCTTGCTGCTGAGCTTTCATCATCTCAGCATTTAGCTTCTCATCATGACTGGCCTTTTCCCGAGATGGAACAATATCATCCACAGGCATTTGCAACCCTTTAGCAATTTCACGAAGAATCGCGGAACGGCCTTCCTTACCAACAATCTGCATATCCATTTCGTTGGCTGTTGCATTAAGAAATTCTATTCGACGCATGTTGACAGTTTCTTTAACAGCTAAGTTAACTGCTCCTCTAGGCATAATATCAACATCGCCTTTAATACCTTCATCTTCATCATACCGCATGTTATAAACAAACTGTCGATGAACAACTGGTTTAATTACATCATTATCTATGTGCATCACTACTTGACGTATTCCCTTACCAGCTGACCCCATTAACATAGATAACCCCGATGCAGTACGTCCTGCCCCTGACACATTCAAGTCACCGTAAACATAAGAGGGAATACCTGAATGGTCGTCAGCTAATTTGCTAAACTTATCATACACAGCCATCAATGTATTAGCATTATCATCTGGTTGTGTAAATCGGACTGCAGGAGAACTAGAACCAAATGGATCATTAGTTACCTGCCATATCTTCCAAGGATGTAACTGAGTAATATCTTCATTAGGTGGAATACGCTCAAGGTTTACTTCAACTTGAGGGCCTGATGAAATACCCATATTATTAATTAGTGCACGAGCTGATGCGTTACATACACCTTGTATGTCTTCAATAATCTCAGGAATCCCCTTACCCCAAAACGCCCCCGGAGACTTAATAAAGGAAGTTTTGGCGTAAGGTTTTTCACCAAGGGGATCATAGTTAAGAACTGCTTTGATAACATAGTTACCTACAATCCAAACATTAGCATCATACTCACGAGCTTGATCTTCAATTTCTTCTTCGTCCATTCCCCATTCGACAAGCATCTTACCACTGACTTTACCCCAGAACTCTAGAGCGTCATAAATGTCGGTAGGTCTAGACTCGGTATGGAACTTACGTTCTTCTTCATCTTTCATTAGTTCAACATCTTCGTTGACCCATGATTGACCATTACCAATTTCTAAAACTTTTCTAATTGCATCTTCATCGTAACCGGGAACTCCAATCATATCTGCAAGTTCAGTACGACTTAGTGGATGATGTTCAAATAAATATCCATCCCGTATATTAGTAATACCGGGTTCTGGATATATTTTAAATGGATCAACTCTTTCAAACTCTGGAGCAATAACTTCACCTGCTTCTACAGTAGTTTTACCCATTTCATCTTTTGCATAAACTAACTTACGTTGCCTACGAACAACAGGGCCTTTCAAGAAAGCACATGGGTAAGTAACTAAGTCAGTAATAAAATCGTTAAATGATTCTCCCCAACCACCTTGTGCAAACTGATCTGAAATTTTTACTTTCATTTTCTTTGCACGGTTATCTGCATCTTGCAGAAGTTTAAATCTATAGTCTTGCGTTAGCATCTCTTTCATTTCAGCAATGTCATCAGGTGATGGAGCTTTCTGATGTTGCTCGATCATCTTCACAACTTCTGCTGCAAAAACATTTTGTAGTTCTGCAGTTTGGTCAGGAGATAAATCTGGAATAGGTGTTGGTTGCAAATCCCAAGGGGGAGTTCCTTGGTCAAGAAGAATATCACGCAACCAACTCTCAGCAGCACGACACTTAACTTCTGTAATCATCATGTAGATGTCAGAACCGCCTTGCTGATGAATCTGTTGTAACTTATCTGCTTCGTATTCGCCATTACGTTGACGTAAACCTCTAAGCATAACATGTTCGATTGGTTTTTTAGAACGCTTAGCTGCGTCCCAACATGTTCGTAGATGAGATGTAATACCAAGTACAACGCTGTCCGCTTGACGTTCAGCAAGCGCTTTGTCTCGTAGTTCTTTCTCTTGCTTAACAAGAGTCGCGTTATCGATTACTTGTAGCATTACCGTATTATACCTCTAGTCTATCTTTTCTTTATTACTCTTTTTTTCCATAACCTCAAGATCCTTCATTTTAATTTTATCTTCAGGATCATTTTTGTCAGTGTAAACTACACCGCCGTCTTTGTATTCCCTAACTGGTAATTCAATTTTCATGTAAGGTTTACCTTGACCACAACTTCCTTTCATAATAACCTCCTAAACCTTTTTTGCTAATTTTGGATCTATCTTTTTTTGGACAGACTCTGGTAGTTTAGCAAAACCTTTAAATTGTTTTGGCACTTCACCGCCATCTTTGTACTTTGGAATTATTCCTCCACT
>Ga0209232_1000967_pt1 | contig 16372 bp, 6 predicted proteins | sample ETNvirenome_2_60_FD_184066 | JGI IMG/M metagenome (GOLD analysis project Ga0209232, IMG submission 184066) | Marine viral communities from the Pacific Ocean - ETNP_2_60 (SPAdes) (version 2) | ecosystem: Environmental > Aquatic > Marine > Oceanic | place: Pacific Ocean | collected 2013-06-22
AAGAAACTTTCACAGCATGTAAAATTCGTTGATGAGCGAACAGCAAAGAAAATCAAATTAAACATCAACGCTCTCATCCGTGAGGGTAAAGACATTGACTCCGATGCGTTCGAATGGGCGGGTCTATGTGATGCGTCATTGATTGAATTCTGGCATACAGTAAATGAGATTAAGTTGGCAGCGTTGCAAAGTTGCAAAGATGAATCAGATTTTCAGACATGCATCATGGGAGACCCCGAACCGATTCAGGGTGAAGGATACGTCATGGTCAGTCGGTTTGGATATTTCAAACTTGTGAACAGACGGGCATTTGCTTATGCGAATTTTAACAATGGGGCATTTGCCGTTGCCCGTTAAGTCATTCGTTCGTGAATGAGACAGTAAGGGGGCGTTGCCGCCCCCCGTTTTAAAATTGCGTAACTACCCTAACCTACAAAGTGTTACGGAAGGCAGCTATATTTCCCTCGTATATAAAAAAATTTTTCGCTATATAAAAGCATAACAGGGTTTTCAAGAGTATGAAAAAAAATTTCGACAAAATTTTTTCGACCATAGAGATCGATCCAGCAACTGATAGATATCATATAACCATCCCCGAAGAGATTATTAATGAATTTGGTTGGTATGAAGATACGGAATTACAATGGGTACTTGATGGAAACGATTTATTCATTAAAGAAAAAGAATGAAAGAGTATCACATATACTTTAAGCAACGTTGTTTATTCAAAGAACTTAGTGAAATACAATTCAAACTCATATGGCCTTTACTGAATAGAGAGTATAATTCCGAGTTATCCTATTCAGAAATTACGGAAAACCCCCACAAGGCGTATGAAGAATGTTCATATTGACAATTACTATATAATCTAGTATAATTGATTTGTAATTACAACACGTTATGGCTAAAGGATTTACTGTAAAGGCAAAGACACCAGTTGCCAAGAAAGCCCCAGAGTGGGATTATGATAGAGCAAAGGAACTTGTAAAAGGAAAGGCAATAGTTTTTTGTTTACCAGGTAGAGGAGTATCATATCAATTCCTTAAGAACTTTGTACAATTATGTTTTGACCTTGTACAATCAGGTGCAAGTATACAAATTTCACAAGACTACAGTTCTATGGTGAACTTTGCAAGATGTAAATGTCTTGGTGCAAATGTTCTCAGAGGACCAGATCAACTTCCATGGGATGGAAAACTCAAATATGATTGGCAATTATGGATAGACTCTGATATTGTCTTCAACGCCGAAAAGTTCTGGCAATTAATTCTTATGGAACAGGATATTGCAGCAGGATGGTATTGTACCGAAGATGGTAAAACAACTTCTGTAGCACATTGGTTAGAAGAAGATGATTTTCGTAACAATGGTGGAGTGATGAATCACGAAACTATCGAAAGCATTTCTAAGCGTAATCAACCTTTTACAGTTGATTATACAGGTTTCGGATGGCTTCTAATTAAGAAAGGAGTATTCGAAGATAAAGGAATGCCTTATCCATGGTTCGCTCCCAAAATGCAAGTATTCGAAAGTGGCGAAGTACAAGACATGTGTGGCGAAGATGTCTCATTCTGTCTAGATGCAAAAGACGCAGGTTTCGAAATATGGTGCGATCCAAGAATAAGAGTGGGGCATGAAAAGACGAGAATTATATAAGATCATCATAGATGGTAAAGAGTTATTCTCTGGATTAACTCAGATGGAATACGGGGATATGATGGAGGACTATGCACTTGAGTACTATCAAACAGGTTCTCCACACCCCGACAATATTAAAACTGTAACTTATTTGGAGGAAATTAATGGCTAAAGCAAAGGCAGGTCTTATGGGTGGTGAGTACATTGAGGCAATACCGAAAAAATCTCGTCAAGGTAGAGGGAAACACTCAAAATACTCGGCAACTTCCCGTAACTCGGCTCGAAAAAGATATCGAGGACAAGGAAAATAACGCAAGCGTCTCGAAAGGGACGTTTTTTTATGAGAAATTTAGTATAAATAAAGGAAAACCTATGTTCAATGGCACTTACAAGGATATCAAGATCATTTAAAGACATTAGTTTGTCATTTGTACCTCATCCAGTGTCAAATGATTTAAAAATTCTCAAGAATGAGTCGGCAATTCGTCGATCCGTGAGAAATATTGTACAAACTATACCAACTGAACGTTTTTTTAACCCTATATTTGGGTCTGATGTATATAAAAGTCTTTTTGATTTCGTTGATTTTGGTACTGCATCTACAATTCAAGGTCAAATTGAGATTGCACTAGATAATTTTGAACCCAGAATTGAAAATGTGGTAGTACAAGTTGATCCACAACCTGATAATAACACTTTTAATGCAACTATCAGTTATGAAATCATCGGACAAGAGTTTCCAGTACAAGAATATTCCTTTCTATTAGAAGCAACAAGATAACATGCCTCTTACTAAATTTACAAATCTTGATTTTGATCAAATAAAGACCTCGATTAAAGATTATATTCGTGCAAATTCAGATTTTACTGGATTTGATTTCGAAGGATCTAATTTATCGGTCTTAATTGACATTTTAGCTTATAATACTTACATTACTGCATTCAATTCCAACATGGTTGTTAATGAATCCTTCTTGGATTCGGCAACATTACGTGAAAATGTAGTTTCATTGGCAAGAAACATAGGATATGTACCCCGTTCAAAAACAGCGGCCACGGCACAAATATCTTTTACTGTAGATTTCGGTACAATAGATCCTCAAATCCCTCAAACGACCTTACAGGCGGGTTTGGTATGTGTTGGAAACACTAGTGATACTTCATATGTCTTTTCTTCTACCAATAATCACAGTACACCAGTTATAAAAAATATAAATGGTAACTATCAAGCAAAATTTAGTGAAATTGAAGTTCAGCAAGGTACATATTTAGAGAAAAAATTTGTAGTTGATGGTTCATTAGATCAGAGATTTGTATTAGATAACCCAGGTATCGATACTTCTACCATTAAAGTGTTTGTAAGTGGCGATTCTGCACAACTTGGCATTGAATATTACCCAATTGACAACATTTTAAATGTAAATTCATCATCTAAAATATATTTGACCCAGGAAGTGCAAGATGAAAATTATGAATTGCTTTTTGGTGATGGTATTATTGGTGAAAAACTTGAAAATGGAGCAATTATTACCGTAAGGTACATTACAACAGACGGTAAATCTGGAAATGGTCTAGGAAAGGGTGATAATACTTTTGCATTTTCAGGAAAAATTGTCCAAATTGATGAAAGTTCAAATTTACCAAAAGTTTTAAGTGCTAATATATCAATTAGTAATATAATAACAAATCAACCATCACAAAATGGGTCAAATATTGAAGATATCAGTTCAATTAAGTATTATGCACCAAGAATTTACTCTTCTCAATATCGTGCTGTTACTCCAAGAGATTATGAAGCTATAATTAAGAAAATTTACCCAGAAACTGAATCTGTAGCAGTTGTTGGGGGTGAAGAAATGGATCCACCAGAATTTGGAAATGTAATTATTAGTATTAAACCAAAAAGTGGGTCATTTGTTTCAGATTTTAATAAATCTCGCATATTATCACAATTAAGACAATATACTGTATCAGGAATTAACCAAAGAATTGAAGATTTGAAAGTATTATATGTTGAAATTGTTTCATCGATTTATTATAACAATAACCAAATATCAACTCCTGAATCGTTAAAAAGTAATGTAATTAATTCTTTGACAACATATGGCAATTCTATAGATCTTAATAAATTTGGGGGTAGATTTAAATTTAGTAAGATACAACAAGTCATCGATAATACAGATACCGCAATAACTTCCAATATCACTAAAGTTATTATAAGAAGAGATTTAAAGGCAGCTTTAAATCAATTTGCTCAATATGAATTATGTTATGGTAATAAATTCCATGTAAATGCAAATGGTCGTAATATTAAATCGACAGGATTTAAGATATTTGATGTTGATAAAACTGTTTATTTAACTGATATACCAAATGCAGATCTTAAAACAGGTATTCTTTCTATTATTCAACTTGAATCTGATGGAACATCTACTGTTGTTGCTAAATCTGCAGGAACTGTTGATTACATTAAGGGTGAAATTAATATTTCAACTTTAAATATTACTTCAACCTTGGATGACTCAGGTATTGTTGAAGTACAAGCTATTCCTGAATCTAATGATGTTGTAGGATTAAGAGAATTGTATATTGATTTTAGTCTTTCTAAAAGTAAAATAAATATGGTTAGGGATGTAATTAGTTCTGGTGATGAAATAACTGGAACTTCCTTTATTAGAGATTTCTATACATCCAGTTATCTAAACGGACAATTAATACGAGATTGATATGATAAAGACGGGTTTTGAATCTAGGATTAAGATTCAACAAATTGTTAATAATCAGTTTCCTGATTTTGTTAGGAACGAAAATCCTGAAGCTATAGATTTTCTAAAACAATATTATATCTCCCAAGAATATCAGGGAGGTCCTACTGATATTAGTGATAATTTAGATCAATATTTAAAAATAGATAATTTAACTTCTGATGTTATAGTTGATAATTCTACTACAGTTGGTATTGTTACTGTTGGTGACGAAACAATCAATGCTAATAGTACAAAAGGATTTCCTGATCAATATGGATTGTTAAAGATTGATGATGAGATTATTACATATACTCAGAAAACATCTTCTAGTTTTACTGGATGTGTAAGAGGATTTAGTGGAATTACTAGTTATCATGATACCTTAAATAAGGAAGAATTAGTATTTTCTACTTCATCTGTATCATCTCACAATTCTGGTTCTAAAATTCAGAATTTAAGTTCATTATTTCTTCAAGAATTTTATAAGAAGCAAAAATATACCTTTACTCCAGGATTGGAAGGAGTTGATTTTACTCCCGATTTAAATGCTGGCAATTTTATTAAAGAAGCAAGGTCTCTTTATGAAGCTAAAGGAACGGATGAATCTTTTAGATTACTCTTTAATGTTTTATATGGAGAAACACCTAAGGTAGTAAATTTAGAAGAATTTTTAATTAAACCATCTTCTGCTGATTATGTACGAAGACAAATTATCATAGCAGAAGTTCTTAATGGTGGAAATCCTAAAAAATTAATAGGACAAGCCATCTTTAAGGAATCTGATTCAGATATCAATGCTTCTGTTTCTGAAGTAGAACCTTTTACAAGAGTTGGAGTTGCTTTAACTGAAAATAGAAATTATTATAAAATTTCTTTATTTTTAGGGCATAATGAAGAAGAAACATTTATACAAGGAAATTTTGAAATTACACCAGCATCAAAATCGATTGAAAATGTTTCTATAGGATCATCCGTAATTACTGTGGATTCTACCGTAGGGTTTGGAGAAACTGGTAATATTGCTTCTGGAAATAATGCAAATATTTCTTATACTAGTAAGAGTATTAATCAATTTTTTGGATGTGATGGAATTTTATCTCCAATTTCTTCTGCAGATAATGTAAGAAGTGTGGATGTATATTATGGATATGAAAATGATACAAATAATAAAGTTGAATTAAGACTTACGGGTGTATTATCAAAATTTAAACAAGTATCCAAAAATTTAACTATTGATGAAAATCAAATAATTTCTGTAGATAGTATTGGAGATTTAATTAAAAATCCATCCCAAAATAGAACATATAAAGAGATTTTTGCAAATTCTTGGATATATAACACTTCTGTAAGATATAAGGCTACTATTTCTAATACTGCAGAGGTTTTATTTGAAACAGAAATTGATAGATCAAGTTTAAAAAGAGGTGATCTTGTTGAGATTTTACATCCTAATAGTAATATTGTTATTGAAACACGCATTATTGAGGATGATTTCCATGATCCGAATAGATGGTGGTATAATAAATCTAAAAAGGTACAACTTTCTGGATCTTCAGTTGTAGGTAAATATGATATTAGAAGAAAGGTTAATAATGCAGCAAGTATAGGATCCCCTTTACAATTTGATAAGATTGTATCAGATGTTCAGAATTTATATGTTGAAAATGATAAAACTGCATATGTCGCATCCAATTCAATTCCATCTGGTAGAATTGGAGTTACTACTGATTTTGTAACAACAATAAACATTAAAGTTAAATCCATTGTAGCTGCTGGATTAACTGAGGCTATTAGTGAACCTAATCAATACTCTGCTATTGAGTTTGATCAAAAAGTTCCTTTTGTAACTGGTGATGCTGTATACTATGAAACTGTAGGTGATTATGATAATTATGTTGGAATAGATACTGGATTATATTATGTTGGAATTGTAAGTACTTCTCCAGATAAGAAGCAAATTAGATTATATTCTACTCCTTCTTTTATTGGTGGTAGATATCTGACATTAAAACCTTCATCTGGACTATCAACTGAGACTGGTCATAAATTCACTTTAAATTCACAAAGTAATAATGTTATTGGCCCACAAAAAATACTTAAGAAATTTTCTTTAGAAACGTCTATTAATCGTGGAGATCAGGTTAAGACTGAACCTGGATCTGTAGGAATGTTAATTAATGGTGTTGAGATTAGTAATTATAAATCTAATGACAGAATTTACTATGGACCATTAGAAAGTTTAGATATATTAAATAGTGGTTCTGAGTATGACCTTTTAAATTTACCAAAAATAGATATTAGTACTGGTCTCGGAGTTACAGCTTTAGTTCAACCAGTAGTAAAAGGATCTATAAAAAATATTTTAGTTGATCGTCAACCGTTTAATATTAAAGAAGTTGTTTCTATTGGTGTTGAAGGTGGTAATGGAAATGCTATATTAGAAGTATTAACTAATGAAGGACCTAGAGATATTGAATTTGATGCCAGAACTACTACAAACTCTGGTGGTATTAATACAACTACCGATACAATTACATTTTTGACTGATCATTATTTTCATAATTATCAAGAAATAATTTATAATTCTATTGGTAATAATCAAATTTCAGTGGGTTATGGAAAATCTACTTTAGTTGATTATTCTAGTTATTTTGTTAATATTATTGATAGTAATACTGTAAAATTATATCAATCAGAATCTGATTCTAGAGTGGGAATTAATACTGTTGGTTTTGGTACTACTGGATTTAGTGGAGTACAAAAATTCTCAAGTCTTTCAAATCAAATATCCATTAATGGAATTAAAGTTATTGATGGTGGAGAATTTACTAATAGGAAATTGATTGTAAAACCTATTGGTATATCTACAGAATATGATACAGTTACATTTAAAAATCATGGATTTAGTAATGGGGATAAAATTGTATATTCTACAGATGGGACATCTATTTCTGGTCTATTAACTACTAATCAATATAATATCATTAAAGTTGATGATGATAGTTTTAGACTTGCAGATGCTGGAATTGGGGGAACAATATCATCTAACTTTACAAGAAAAGATTATGTAAGTTTTGGATCTACTGGTTCTGGATATCAGAATTTTGCATATCCTGATGTTTTAGTTTCTTTGGTATATTCTCCCGTTGGATTTGGAACTACAACTCAAACTCTTCAACAATTAACATTAACCCCTGAAATTACAGGTAGTATTATTGATACTTATCTTTATGAAAGTGGATCTGGATATGGAAGTACTATTATTAATTTCCAAAAGAAACCTATTATATCAATAAAATCTGGAAAAGATGCAAGAGTTAATCCATTAATATCCAATGGTCGTATTGATAATTTTAATATTCAGTATGGTGGAAGTGAATATTACTCACTTCCAAAATTGGAAATTGTAGATAATAGTGGAAAAGGATCTGGTGCAGAATTAAGACCAATTATCACAAATAATAGATTAACAGATATTAAAATAATTAATCCTGGAATTGGATATTCAAGTACTGACACTACTATAAAGGTTGTTACTGCAGGTAAACATGCTAAATTTGATGTTAATATTCGTCCATTAACAATTGATCTAAATCAAATATATGGTGATCAAGTATTATTGAACAATGAATATAATGATTTACAATATAGTATTTGTGGTTATGGTCAAACATTAAGAAATTCATTTAATGAGATTGGTATAGGTGAAACATATGCTTCTAAAATTATTGGTTGGGCATATGATGGCAATCCAATATATGGCCCATATGGATATTCAGATCCAAATAATGATAATAAAGCAAGACGGTTATTATCTGGATATGAAAAGGATTTGAGTTATGTTGAAGATAGACCTGTAGGATTTGATTTGGGATATTTTGTAGAAGATTATAAGTTTACGAATTCTGGAGATTTGGATAGAAATAATGGTAGATATGGAAAAACACCAGAATTTCCTGATGGTGTTTATGCATATTTTGCAACTATAGAAGATCCTACTACCAATATCCCACAATTCCCATATTTTATTGGAGATTCTTATAGATCTGTACCAGTAGATCAAACAATTGACCAATCCTTTGATTTCAATAATTCAAATTTAATAAGGAACACATTCCCATATAGAGTAAATAATCAATATACAGACAGTGATTTTATAATAGAAACTAATGAAATTACAAGACAGAAATCTGTCATAGAATCTGTCACTTCTGGTGGTATTGATGAATTGAATATTATTTCTGAGGGTAATAATTATAAGATAAATGATAATCTAATTTTTGATAATACAGATACCAATGGTAATGGATTAACAGCAAATGTTTCATCATTAAAAGGAAAATCAGTTACTAGGATTGATACTTCACGATTAGAATATAATGATTCTGTATTTACATGGATTGATTATAAGAGAGTGAAAGTTACTACTCCAATTAAACATGATTTTAGTAATAAAGATCATGTTTTAGTATCTGGATTTTCTACAAATTTATCACAGTTAAATGGTAGTCATATTATAGGATTTAATACATTTGATACTTCATTGCAATCTGCAATGCCATCACAATCTGCAGGAGTTAGTAGTGAGATATATGTATCCATAATTCCATCAACTGTATCTGTAGGAAGTAGTATACAAATTGGTTCAGAGACACTAAAAATACTTTCTATATTTAAAAATAAAAATATTTTAAAAGTAGAAAGAGGTTCTGGTGCTGCACATACTACAACATCAAAGATTTCATATTTACCAGATTCATTTATTATTAACAAATCATTAGATTATTTTAATTCACCAGTAAATAACAAAGTTTATTTTAATCCTATAAAATCTGTTGGTTTAGGTACTTTAAGTGGAATTTCATCTTCAGTTACTTTTGATTTTGCTGGAGTAGAGATTGTTAGGGATATTCCAACTAAATCAATCTATATTGAAAATCATCCATTTAAAGAAGATCAAGAAATATTGTTAACTAATGCAGGTTCATCTATTAAATATTCTGATGAATCCATGAGTCCACAACATGATTTACCTACTACTTTATATGTTTCCAATATTAATAATAATTCAATTGGTATTAAGACTGTTTTAGGAAATTCTGATGTATATTTCCGTAGTGGTGGTGCAGATGATGACAGATATTTATTGGAAAGTAATTTCTCTCAAATAAAAGAAAAAGTTGAAAGAATTACTACTCAAGTATCAATTTCAACCTTGACACCACATAATTTAAAATTTGATGATATAATATCATTATCAGTAGAACCTAATTTAACTGTAGGTATTGGTACCTCAGTTAGTGTATCAGTTCAAAGACAACCAAATACTGGATTTATTTTGATAAATCCTATAGGATTTAGTTCTTCGGGAATTAATACTTTAACAAATGAAATAGCAATAGATTCTCATGGATTAAAAACTGGAGATAAAATAACATATTCTGCTGATGAAAATGCATCAGGATTAACTACAGGAAATTATTATGTATATAAAGTTGATGAAGATAATATAAAATTCTGTAATACATTAGTAGATGCACAATCTAATCCACCATTAAGTGTTGGAGTAGGTACTACTATTGGTGGAAATTCTCAGTTAATATCATTAATAAATCCACAACTTAACATAATTAAAACCAATAGTTTAGTATTTGATTTATCACATTCTTCTCTTGAGGATTATAAATTTAAATTATATTATGATAAAGAATTTAAGAATGAATTTGTTTCTGTTGCATCTACTACATTTAATATTGTTAGTGTAGGAACTATTGGTGTTTCTACAAATGCTACTATTACTTTAGATTATAATATCAATTTGCCAGATAATTTATACTACAATCTTGAAAAGTCTGGAGGAATTAGTACTACAGATAAAGAAGTATTGAATTATTCGGAAATAAATTTAATACCAAGTTTATATAATTCAAACTATAAGATTATTGGTGTTGGAGTTGGTAATACTAATTTTGATATTTCATTATCAAGTTTACCAGAAAAATTATCCTATGACCAATCTGAATGTAATTCGTTATCATATAATACAAATGCTTTGAATGAAAATGGTGGTATTGATAAAGTTAATATTATTTCTTCTGGTGTTAACTATAAAAAACTTCCAGTATTTGTAGGATCTTCATCTACTGAAGGTAGTGGAGCTTTAATCGTTGCTCAATCTCAAAACGTTGGTAATGCAAATAAAGTAAGAATTATTAATGAAGGGTTTGAATATTCTTCAGATAAAACCTTAAAACCAAAGGCATATATATCACCACTTATTATAATTAATAATTCCAATACAATAGGAGTAGTGACTATTACTGATGGTGGTGATGGATATTTAAATGCTCCTAATGTATCTATTATTAATTCAACTACACGTGAAAAAATTAATAGTGGGTTGTTGGAAAGTAAGTTATCAGGATCTTCAATATCTCATATTGATATTACAGTTTTACCAAAGGGTCTTCCTGATATTCCAGTAGAATTATTTACTTATAACAATAGTAATGGTATTGGAATACAAACTGTACAATCAAATTCAACTGGAATATTTACATGTTGGATTACTACACCTTCTACAGGATTTACAATATCACCGTTTGATGTTGATGATGAGGTATTTATTGAAGGTATTACTAGAGTCGGTACTGCAGGATCTGGATTTAATAGTGAAGATTATGGATATAAGTTTGGTAAAGTAATTGATGTAATTGCTGGTCTTTCTACAGGTATAACTATTGATCTTAGTGGTATTTCAGACAATACTGGAATAGCAGTTACAAATCAAAATTCTTTAGCTACAATTATCAATAAAAAGAATTATCCAACATTCGACGTAGCTTTAAAACCATCTAAATTTATTATTGGTGAAAAAATAATAACTGATAAGATTGAAAGAGATTTAAGTATTACAAATTCTGAAAATGATTCAATTAAGGTTTCTGGAACTTACACTTTAAATGTTGGAGATACTATTCTTGGAAAAAATTCAGGAACTTTAGCATCTATTGTTAGTATTACTAATAATTTGGGTGAATATGATGTAAGTTTTTCTGTTAAGAAAGATATTGGTTGGAGTAATGATATTGGTAAACTGGATTTAGATACTCAGGTAACTCCAGATAATGATTATTATCAAAATTTATCATATACAATTAAGAGTTCACAAACATTTGAACAGTTAAGAAGTCCAGTATCTTCTCTTCTTCATACAAGTGGATTAAAGAATTTTGCAGATCTTGGAATTACATCAGTTACTTCTAATGTAGGCGTAAGTACTGATGTTGTAGATTCATTTAATACAATTATAAATCTTAGTGGAGAAAATCGTGTTGATACAATTAATAATTATGACACAGCTGTAGATTTAAGTACTGATAATATAACCTCTAAATTTGTAAAATTTGATAGTAAGGTACTTTCAAATTATCTTCAAGCTACAAGTAATCAAGTTATATCAATTGATAATATTAATAAACAGTTTTCAAATTTAGAAACATCTCCATTAGAATATTTGGATTTCTTTGAAATAGAAGATAATACTACATTTTCAAATTTATTATTGAGAGTAAGTAATATAGATTCTACTGATATTCAATCAACAGAATTGGTGATATTGAATAATGGATCATCAATTATTTTGTTGAATAAGGATATGATGAATGATGAAAATCATGCTGGTATTGGTAGTTTTATTATTGATAGTTCTCTTGATGCTACTTACTTAAGATTTTTCCCACTACCAAATGCATATGATTATGATTATGATATTAAAGTTATTGACACTTCATTTAAACAAAATTCTGGAATAGGAACAGAATCTATAGGATTTATTGATCTTATAGGAACAGTTGGTATAGCTACTACTTCTACAAATTCTGGAGTAACAACTACTTCAATAGTATCTTTAGATAAAGAAAATTATTCTTCAATATATGCAGAAAATCAATTAATTAATAGATCTACTAATGAAATGAATTATGTTGAATTATATACTACTCATGATAATAGTGATACTTATATTTCCGAATATTTTGTAGATACGCATAATCAAGTTAGTGGATACTCTGATACTATGATGGGATCTTTTAATGGAATTATTGACGGATCTTTATTTACTCTAAATTATGAGAATGATTTATCTGATAAAGTAGAATTTAGATCCAACATTGTTGGTTTTGGTACTACAACTGTTGGTATACAAACTTATAGATTTAAAACAATAGGTCAACCTGATGGGACAGAAAGATCTGCGTTATATCAATCAAATTATAATGTTGGTGTTGGAATAACTGATGTAGTTGCTTTAGATTCACAATTATTTAATTTTGTTAAATCTACTGTAGAAGTTAGTACTGGTTCTACTAAAGCATTGTATAAGGTGTCTATGACACATAATTATTCTGATACTTTCGTACAAATAGGACCATTTCTTTCAATTAATACAGGTATAGCACAAACTGGTATTGGAACATTTGGTGGACAATATGATGCTAATAATTTTATATTAAAATTCTATCCTGATGATGCATATAATGCTGACAGTATTCAAGTATCCTCATTAAATAAAATATTCTATACTGATATGGATGATGATAATGTTGATATAATAGAGGATTTGGAATATGGAAAGGTTACTACTAATATTGATAATTATTATTACAATGCAATCAATGGTGAAAGAATTAATAGGAAGAACTTTACTTTAACAGAAAATAATATACCTATTTTTGCTAAACATTTTAATCCAGATTCATCTGTTGGAGTTGTTAGTTATACTACTGGATTATTTTCTATAGACAATCATTTCTTTAGAACTGGGGAAGAATTGATTTATACACCTAAGTCTACATTTGTTGGTATCGGTTCTACAGCAATGCAATATTCTGGGGGAGCTGGAACACAATTATTACCTTCATCGGTATTTGCTATTAGGAATGATAAAGATAGTTTTTATCTCTCTACAACTAGAGCAGATGCAGATGCAGGAACATCTATTACCTTTGTCAATCCAGGAGAAGGAAATTCTCATGAATTAGCAATGAAATTAAGTAATACTAAATCTGTTATTACAATCAATAATATAATTCAACCACCTTTAGCATATGTACCTATAAGTTATACATTAGAGAATAATGGAGATTCTATTTTAGGTAGTACAGGTATTAATACTACAAGAACATTCTTTACTTTAAGTGGTATATCTTCAATCAATCCTTCTGATATATTGAAGATAGATGATGAATATATGAATATTATTAATGTAGGATTTGGAACTACAACTACAGGTCCAATTACTGGTGCTGGTACATCAACGTTAATTGAAGTTGAAAGAGGATTTGTTGGTACATCTGCTACTGCTCATATTAATTCATCTACAGTTAATTTGTATCGTGGTGCATTTAATATAGTTGGTGAAGAAATACATTTTACAAACGCACCTAGAGGATCTGTATCTAGAGGATTGAACGAAAGTAATCTGGAATGGGCCAGATCAGATTTTAGTGGAAGAGTATTCTTTAGAAATAATTATGATACAAACCAAATATATGATAATATCTCTGAAGAATTTACAGGAATTGGTCAAACCTTTAATATAACAGTTGGAGGTGCAAATACTGCAGGAATAGGTACTACTGGTGGAAGTGGATTGGTACTTGTTAATAGATTATATCAAAAACCATCAGCTCCAAATAATCCTTCTAATAATTATCAATTTACTGATGATATAGATGCTGGTATAACCACTATCACATTTAGTGGTATTAGAACTGATACTGGAGATATTTTTGTCAGTGATAGTGATGTTAATCAAAATGAATTGCCAAGAGGTGGTGTAATAGTATCTTTAGGATCTACACCAGGTTTAGGATATGCACCTTTAGTTGGAGCGATAGGTTACCTTGAACAAACTAATGGAGTTGTTGATAAGGTTGTAAGTACTGCTTCTACTGGAGCTCCCAATTCAATAACTACTGCATCTTATAATAATGAAACTGGTGTGTTAGAGATTCAAACAGAAGGTGCTCATAATTTTGAAGCAGGAATTGTAAATCAAGTTAAACTGGCAGGTCTTGAATTTACATGCAGTGGTTCATTCAATGTGTATGATGCTGCTTATGATCAAACTACAGGTGACTTAGAATTAACTGTTGGTGATCATTATTTGGGAGCAGGTCAATATATTGAAATTAAAAATAATTCATTAAATTTCAAGTGTGAGGGGGATAATTATGTAGGACTTCATGCATATCCTCGTGCTGGAACAGATCCTATTGCAGGAATACCTACGGCAATTAATTCTACTTCTAATAGTACAATTACTATCAATGTTGGTGTTGGTACTACAAATCCCCATGTGTTTGTTCCTGATACGGGTATCCATAAATTTGTTTCTGCTGGTATTAATTCTATTACTGCTGATACTACTGCTCAATTTACAGCAGCAACAGGCACAGAATATAATCCTATAACTGGAGATCTTGTTCTTGAAATTGGATCTCATACATTAGATACAAGTAATACTATTACAATGACTGATGATGCTATCACCTTTACTTGTGATGCTGATAGTCATGCTACTGAACATAAGTACCCAAGAGCTACTGACCCTGCATCTGGACAAACATTGGCAATTACCAATCCAACTTCTACAACTATTACTGTTAATGTTGGTGCCGTTCAAGGTGTTGGTGCCGTTATTGTTAGAAGTGGATATTCTGGTACCACAAATACTATCTTCCCATATGCTGTTGTTGGATTAGGAAGCACAAGTTATGATTATTCTGTTATTAGTGTTGGATCTACTAACATCTTCACAACTAAGGTTGGAGTAAATTCTATACCACACACTTATGTTGGTGGTGGTAGTGTTATGCCTTGGTATGGTAATGCTAATTCGGGTTCTGGTTATTTAGATTCAAATGTTTCTATAGGAGTTACTGATATTGCATATGACCATAAGTTTATTAGTGCTACAAATACTTCAATTAATGGATCCATTCAACCAAATAATGTAGTATATGATCCTTATATAGGAACCTTAACATTATCAATACCTAATCATGGATTAAGTGGAACTCTTACAATAACTGATAATTCATTAACATTTACATGTTCTAAAGATAATCATGCTACAGAACATACTTATCCTAGATCTGGAATTGATCCTGCTTCAGGATCTAGTTTACCAATTACAGTAATTGATGATAATACACTTTCTGTTGATGTTGGATCATCCGTGGGTACAGGTGCTATTGTAAGTGGACAAGTTGGTTTAGGTGGTACTATAACATTTTCTCTTGATAATGGAGGATCTAATTATAATAATCCACAATTAGTAGTTTCGCAACCAGTATATGAAAATATACCAATAGTTGGTGTTTCACGTTTAAGTTCAGGACAAACTACCGATTGTGGAACAGGTCTTTTACTCAATCTTGATGTTGGAGCAGCTTCTACAGTAGGTGTGGGATCAACATTATTTGCAATTAATGATTTTAAAATTGCTAGAAATGGTTATGGATTTAAACGTGGTGATGTATTTAAACCAGTTGGATTAATAACAGATAAAAGTTTAAGTTCTCCATTAGAAAGTGTTGAATTTACTGTGTTAGATTCTTATTCAGATTCATTTGCTGCTTGGGAATTTGGTCAATTTGATTATATTGATTCTATTAAAAATCTTCAGGATGGACAAGAAACAAGATTTGAATTGCGGTATAATGAGCAATTATTAAGTTTTGAAGAACCAGATTCAAATTCATATAATGTCAAACTTGAAAATTGTTTATTCATAATAATAAATGGAGTTATTCAAATACCAGGTAAAGATTATCAATTTAGTGGTGGTACTTCATTTGTATTTTCATCACCACCAAGAACTGTAGATGATGTAGCTATATTCTTCTATAGAGGAACATCTGGTCTAGATACTCAATTAATAACCAATATAAGACCTTCAATAAAAACTGGGGATTTAATTA
>Ga0209232_1000968_pt1 | contig 16372 bp, 25 predicted proteins | sample ETNvirenome_2_60_FD_184066 | JGI IMG/M metagenome (GOLD analysis project Ga0209232, IMG submission 184066) | Marine viral communities from the Pacific Ocean - ETNP_2_60 (SPAdes) (version 2) | ecosystem: Environmental > Aquatic > Marine > Oceanic | place: Pacific Ocean | collected 2013-06-22
CTTTTGCCATTGGCTTTCTCCAAAGGTAGGGTGGATTAAACCCGTTCCTTCAGTCGGCTTTTGCGTCCCAATCACAATCAGCAGTTTCTTCTTTTACGATCTGAATCATTTCAGTTCGTGTCTCTTCCTCGATTTTATATTCTCTCATCTTATCAATGAGAGCACTAGCATCAGAACAAGAGAAAGTAGAAGCAATAACGGCTAAATGAAACATGGGATGAACGATTCCGTTCCGAGTCGGCTTACTTGCGACCTCTTATGAGGTTGAACGTTGTGTTAATATTAACACATTTTAACTATTTATGCAACTAGATCTTCAAATCAAGATGCTTGATTGTAAGCAATCTTAACAACCTTAATTTTATCACCATTTGATCCTGAAGTAAGCGTGTCTGTTGGATCCTTTTCTAGAAAAACAACTTTTCCATTATCTGCTGTAAAACTACCAATAGTATTACCATCAGAATCTTTTCTTGTTATAATCAAATTTGTAGTATGGGCGTTAAAAAGCCTTACCACAGTAGCGTTATTAACATTGGAAGCACTAGACAGATTACCCTCAGTGGCTAAAACTTTAATTAACATAGTAATTACTGAAATTTATTAATTATTTATGCTGTGACTTTCTTCTTACCAATATTATACTTACTCTCTAAAGTCCATTCAGACTTGTCTTTATAAGATAATACCTTGATCTGACTAAGAGGAGCAGCATCTTCTATAGCAGAAGTTGTTACTACATTTACTAAACCCCAGTCACTAAGAAGTTGAGCAATACGATTACGACGTTGTACATCGTTAACAAAAAGATTTGCTCTCTTACCATCTAATGCAAATAGTTCTTTAAAGTGAACTATGTAATACTTTCCTTGCTTATGCAAGATATGACATGATTGATATATCTTCTTTTCTTTCCGAGAAGCGACACCAATTCTAGTTAAAGTTTCTCTAACCTTTAGGAAGTCATCTGGCTCTTTTAAAGTAACCTCAATCATCTGGTCTGGAGACCAATTATACTCTTGATCTTCACTCATCGTTTTCCTCCAGTATCAAGTCGTTGTTTTATAAATTCAATTTGTTCATTAGTAAGAATTTTCAGAGCACTTTTAGCTTTATCATTACTATAACCATAGTATCGTTTGACGAGCTCTAAGGTCTCAATTTTCTCCTTCCTAATCCAAGGCGAGAATCTTTTCCTCGGTCTGACAATATTTATAAAAAAGTCATACTGTAGTTTATTATCTAAATGAGATGATAGATTCATCTCATTGGCAATAAAGATTGTATCTTTAAAACCAGAAAGACACTTATTAATAATATAGGGCGGATAATCTTTTTCTTCTGCTGTACAGTTATCTATAAGATTTTCCTTAGTGGAATTAATAGAATTAAGCCACTCTTTCAATTCAACCATCTTCTTGGTCAACGTTACGAATCACTATTCTATTACCTTCTACGAAAAATTGCAACTCATCATCATGATCCCACATTAATTCTTCATATAGCATGTTGAGTCTATCCATGTCTTCCCATAGATCATTAACTTTATGGTCTTCCATTAGTTAGTTTCCTCCAACTGTTGTTGTTTGGCATAAAATTCTTCTAGACTTGATTGACAATTAGGTGGATCAGGTTCTTTATAACCTTTCATTTTTTTCCACTTCTGATACAAAGCACCTAAGATCCATGATTGAGATAGACTCTTAGGGCCATTCTCTAACAACTCAAGTTGTTTCTTGTTGCTTGTATATGCTTTGTATTCTTCTCTCCAGTTAGAATCATCAAAAGATTTATTCATTTGACTTTCTCTCTTTCCAATCAGCATACATGCGTCCAAAGAGCATACCTTCATGAGATTTTATAGAATCCCCTTTAAGTAATTCTTTTTCTCTATCAGTTAAGGAAACATCCATAGAGAGATATTCCTTTTCCCAGTTTTTAATGTCCATCACTTTGGTAATTTTCTATTGAAGTTCCAATGATCAAACTTCTGCCAGAGATGATATACACCAATTAGAGATCTTTTAATAAACTCTTCTAGGTATAGAACTGATAAGATAACATAATCAAAACCATCAAGAGATTTTAATTTATCTATCCAAGTTGATATTTTTGTTTCTGTCATGTTGGGATATCCTCAATAAAATCAGGACACAATAAAGCACCAGCAAGTTCTCTTGCAGACGCATTGTGATCACATAATTTGGTCATCCATATCCTTTCATTTAAGGATACTTCTCCATCTGTAGATATTATGCGACAACATATATCTACTATTTGATTTCTATAATTAGTTGATAGCATTAGTCATTCTTCCAGCAGTAAGAAGGAATCGGATCTATAATATCATAAATGTTAGGATTAGACAAGAGAGCTCTTCTATAAGGCCCAAACTTAATACCTCGACCCCAACCAAGATTTGCAGAGAACAATTCCGTTTTGGTTATTTGTCCTCTCTCCTTAATAATAGCAATTAACTTTTTAGTTACTTCTGTATTAGTTCTCTTCTGAGAATTAAAAAGGTCAGTAATATAATTACTCATATTAAGGATCTCATTTTCATAGATAAGATTTTCCTTTAGATAACTCTGAGATATTACAGACTGTTTATTTCTATAATCCTCATCGTCAAAATATTTATTCAGTAGATGAATTGCTGTATCATTTGTACTAAAGAAATCTGCTGTAGGATTTAACTCATGGTAATAATCAGCATCGTACATAATATATGGACACCCATTCATTATACCATCGGTAGTAGATACACTCCATCCACCATAAACTTGTTTAGGTGAAAATCCAACTCTACATCTTTGCAATTTTTTATAATATCTTTGTTTATTAAACTTCTCGGTAGTAATCCAACTCTCAGTAGATTTTTCCAACAACGGTATCCATACTTCAAAGTCTTGCCTAACCTTCCTGAGATCCTCTAGAATACGCATAAAGTTATTAAAGTCCTTATAGGTATCAGGTCTATGATTAAATACGATTAGCTTATCGGTATTTTGAAGAGGTTCAACTATATCTATTTCCTTCACACCTAGATGTTGAGGAGTTAATATATCATCTAATCTTGCAACATTCTCTTTATTGAAAACATTAGAAGCTTGATTTAAAACTAAATTCTTCTGACTCTGTGTATTTAAATAACATCTATCCATCTCCAATAGTCCTAATATATTTTGATTAAAACTAGGAAGACTCCAAGCAACTACTTCATCTAAATCAAACCAATGACAATAACCAAAGTAAGCTGGATCATGATGAGTTACATTACTCATAACATTCTTTACAGCATGAGTATGTTCTGGTAGATGAGAGAATACTAAATCAATATCCAGATCATGACCAAACATCTTCCTAAACTTTTCCACATCAAAATGTGATCTCATTGTAGGAGGATATGTAGGAACCTTCATAATATATTGACTGGTATTATGAAAGTCCAGCATCTCTAAAAATTCTGGTAGGACTAAGTAAAAGAATAAATCATCCCTTATCTTATTCAACTCAGTAATCATATTAGTGATCACTTGAATATAACTATCCTTTGCAAGATTCTTAGAGAAAGTAATATTAGGATAAACTAAAATCCTAATAGTCTTTGCATATTTCTGGTCAGTGAAGAATTTAGCTAGTGTCATCTTATTATATCAATAGAGTCCATATCATTAATATTCCAAGTTTCTAATTTCGATCTGAGTCTTCCATCTTCTTTGAGATTTTCGTACCTCTTAGAAGCCTTCTTTCTCCACCAAGATACAATCGAATCAAGAGAGAACCTATCGTAGTTCTCAGCCTTAACAAGCGTATCTGTGTTTCCCAAAATAACTTCTCTAGAATTCTCGAAACCATAAGTGGACATATAAAATCTTTTCTGAGTAGTAACATCTTGACGAGATTTAATAAACTCAACAAACTCAGTATACTTTACTGGATGATGTTCCTTAAGAGAATTTTTAATAATAGAAATCATCTTAGTTTGTATCTTAAGTTTTCTACTAGAAGCACCTTTACGAATTAACTGCTCACCATCATTTTTTTGAATAAACCATTTATGTAAATCATGGTATATAAAATCTGGTAGAGTCAAAAGAAACTTAGATTCTGTATCACCCCTATAACGGATATAAGGTTTTAATCCATCATACTGGCTAGTACCTTTAATGTTACCATATAATGAAGTAGTTTCAAATAAGCACATTTCAGTATCATATTTATTATTTAGCATCTCTCTTACTTCATGACAGGAACATATCAATGAAAGTAACTTACCACCAAGATAATTAAATCCAAATGGTTGAGTAGGTACAATAATAAAACCCATAATGGCTCTCTTATTGAATATAGTAAGATCAGGAACATTACCAAGCCACTGATTACGTGGTTTTGAATTAATAATTGGCGAACCTAATTTAATAAATCCTACAACCTTATTTGTAGTAGTCTCCTGTATCATCAACTTCATCTGTTTGCCAGGAGCATCTTCATATGTAAAAGAAGCAACCAACTCCAATAAAGTATTAAACGTAGAATGTTCTGGTTGAACTATCTTAAAGTTCATATCTTTAGGATGAACAGAAAAATCCTGAAATAATTCATCCTCATGAGAAAATCCAAAAAGCGTTGGAGGAATTTCCTTCAAACGCTCAACCTTCTTCATGCGAAAATAATCATCAATACGACTTATACCACCATAAGCCTCATGAATCTTATTAACTGCATATAAAGTATCTTTCTCAGAAAGTATCATTCCTTATTAATAACCTCAACTTTAATTGTACCATTTAAATGGTCTGCAAGTCTATGGTATGCAAAAGCAGTAACTACTTGTGGCACTATAAAAGCCACCATAGCAACTATCCAAAAGAAGTAGTAATAGTTTTCTTTGTTTTGTGTTCTCATTTGAATTTACAATCACACATAAGTTCGGTAAGACAAGCAAGTGTATTGACCTCTTGGTCAACAGCAAATGCAGCCTGATATTGATATTTAGCAAAGATCAAAACCGCTTGTGGAACTGATCCAGGCTCTAACGTAACGTACATATTTTCATACACTTTTCTAAAAACACTAGCAGGATCATTATCTAAATTCTCAACAACCCATTTCCTAACCTTACCAAAATCTTTATCCTTCATATCCTTCGCCAAATCTTTCATATTGACATCAGACATCGAAGATAAGATACCTGTATCAATATTACCTATAGAAGCATATCTCTGAAGTTCATTTAATACTCTTCTCCAATCTGGAAAATAACTCTTTATAACTTCAGCAACAACCTTCTCATCATAAGTAATACCCTCAAGATCTAATATCTCTTTAACTCTATTAAAGAATACACCAGCAAGTCTAACCTTCTCTTTACCACCAATCGAAAAATCAACCACAGCACATCTAGAATGAAGTGGTTCTATAATCTTATTCTTATAATTACATGTAAAAATAAATCTACAATTATTGTGATAGGTCTCTATATTTGCACGTAAAAGTAATTGAACATCAGAAGTAGTATTATCAGCCTCATCTATAATAATAACTTTTGGTTTACCATTACCCTGTAAGGAAACAGTAGATGCAAAGTTCTTAGCATGATTTCTAACTGTATCTAAAAATCTACCTTCATCAGATCCATTTATAACATAAACATCAACACCCATCTCATTACACAAAGCTTTGGCGACAGTAGTCTTACCAATGCCTGGCGGCCCAGAAAGTAATAAGTTAGGGACTTCACCTTTTTCTATAAAACTCTTAAGCGTACCTTTTATATTCTCAGGAAGAATACAATCATCAATTGTTTTGGGTCGATATTTCTCAACCCATATAAAGTCACTCATTATTCAAAAGTTGTAAGTTTTAAATACTTCTCATACAGTTCACCTATCTTAGGTTCAGTCTGACGAGATTTCCACATCTGCCTTAATATTAACTCCATATGATCAATTGGAACTACTACTGAAAGAGATCCATTGGTATAAGGAGCATCAGGTAAAGTCATTAATCGTATGTAGAATCAGGTTCCAAAGCAATCAAATAAGCCAAGTTCCACTTATCATGTACAAATTGAGATATATTTGCAGTTGATACTTGTACGTTATAAACGCCAGGCATAATCTTCAAATTCTCAACCTTAAAGTTAAAACTAAAATTCCTATCTGTATCACCAACCTTAACAGAGAAATTATTTGAAGTATCATTGTTCTTAGTACGAACAACTAAATTCATCTCTGTACCATCACCAACTAAAGATAAATCTGGTAATTGATATACACTAGCAGCACGAAGCAAAGAAGATAATACTTCTTCAGTTAATGTAAACTCTACATCAACCGTAGGAAGAACAATATCTTTCTCTGGAGGAGCTGTAATTACACTAGGATCAGAGAAGAAATACTTGACCTTAGACTTACCACTATTAATCAAAAGATAAGAAGGATCACTAAAATTAAAATCAGGATCCTTAAAGAGTGATAATCCACCAAGAAATTCATTTAAATCATAGACTGCAAAGTCATTGTCAAAGCTCTCTGGACATTCAAACTTTGCAAGTATATTTTTAGCAGGAGAAATAGTACGAATAGTATTACCCTGTTTTACTACCAATGATGAATTGATAGTAGAAAAGTTTTTAAGAATGTTTAGAGTTTCAGTGGAAATTTTCATTTGTCATAATCAACAGCGAAAGCAGATGGAGCACCTGCGTTAATAGAATCGGCCTTCTCACGTTTATCGTTGAAGTGTAATAGTAGTATACCATAATGAATAATCTTTATGATATCCTTACGTGCAGATCCTTTTCTGTCATAACGTGAAGCATACTTTAGAACATTACTTCTACAAAAGGCTTCAGCGTCACCTACAGAATCAATGAGGTCAAGAGTCTGTACATTTCCTACAGAATAATGACCTCGGTATGTATTTGCAATATAGTCAGAGATCTCTTTTAGATACTCCTCCTCATTGTATTTTCTATTCATAATGAAGGGAATTATTACCCTTCATTATATGCCATGTCTTCGGCTTTGTCAAATGCATCATCAAGAGTTTCCTCTTCAGGAGCAAGGATCTTATCATAAAGATCTATGAATGACTGTTTAGTATCATCGTCAAATCTATTCAAGCAAACATTGATTGCTTTCTGTTCATCACCAAAGATACTATAAGCACGAATTATATGTACTAATCTACGTGTAGAAATCACTTCATCTACACCACCTTCATTAAAGGTCTTTCTAATAATCTCAGCCCATGTAACTAATGCATTTGTAAAAGTATCCTTACAGCAATCATATTCTGCACAATAGTTATTAAGTATCTTAGTTTCTATTGTAGTAGATGGATATTCCTGTTCAAATGTCAAAGCAAATCTCTCAAGGAATGCTTCATTAAGTACGTTAGTACCAATGAACCTACCATCATCAGATCCTTTACCCTTAGTATTAGCAGTAGCAACTACAGTGAAACCAGCAGCAGGTCTTACCCACTTACCAATTTTTTTGAGGAACACACCTTTACCTTCAAGTATGGATTGCAAGCAGAGAATCTTATTAGAGGCAAGGTCGATTTCGTCCAATAAGAGTACTGCTCCCCTTTCAAGAGCCTCAATGACTGGGCCATTATGCCAGACGGTATTGCCGTCAACAAGACGGAAACCGCCAATAAGATCATCCTCATCAGTTTCAATAGTAATGTTTACCCTAATCATTTCACGATTCAATTGAGCACAAGCTTGCTCAACTCCCATTGTCTTACCATTACCAGATAGTCCAGTAATGAAAATTGGATAAAAATGGCGTGAAGAAATTACTTTCTTTACATCTCTAAAGTTTCCAAATGGAACAAAGAACTGATCTTTATCAGGAACTAAATTATTACTCTCAACTGTTCCACCAGTCATTGTTCTGAAATTTTCTTCAAGTTTTTCTTTAACAGTCAATTCATATACACCCCGACCAGTCTTGTAATTCTTCATTCTAGTACAAGCTGTCGATAGGGAAATTCCGATAGACTTGGCGTACTCAGTTAATTGCTTACGTGTTACAGTGGATCCGTATCTGTTATTAAGATCGGAAATCATCAAGTCAGTGGAAATGGTCATTAATCTTTTTGGTTATGTGGCTATTATAGTATGGATGGGCCCAGAAGTCAAGCGATTTGGGCCACAAATTTAGATAAGATTATCTTATTAAACATCTTAGTTTTCATATATTTTTTAAATTGGTTACGGATTCTACTCTTAGTCGCACCATTCTCAGCTTGTATAACAGCTTTCTCACCATTAAAATCACTGGAAGATTCCAAAACATATAGTTCATCATAACCAAGACAATCAATAATAAAATGTTTATTCTTTGACCACTCTCTACGATAAGTATTATCGTTCTTATTAGTAGCACGAATAATATGTTTTATATCAGTAGATTGAGATAGACGGAAACCTATAACATTTGATCCAGTAATCCATTTATAGTACTTAAGAAAAGCAGTAGTAATAGCATATCCTCTAGATTGCCAGTTAGTTCCTTTTCCAATATCTATCATAGAATAACCAGTTTTAGGATCTTTAAAGCACATAACAGATTCATAATAATTATATGCTAAAGATTTTCTACTAAGATATGATCTTTCTTCATCTTCTAAATCTTTTCTTCTTCCAATAACAGGATAGTTTGATTCACCATCTGTAAGAAATACAGTATTAACTTTATCTACCTTATGTGCTGATTTAAACTTTCTAAAGATATATGGTGCAGCAAGAATAGATTCATTAAGTGGTGTACTTCCTAAACTATATGGACAGTAATGAGAGCGTCTTACTAAAGACTTCATCAAAACCCATATTCTAAACAAGTGTCTATCAAAATCAGAATGTTTAATCTTACTACTATACAATTCAACTAATTGAAAATTATTCGGTACTACTATTTCATTATCAAGTTTAACTTCATACTTTTCATATACATCATAATGGCGTGTATCTGTAAATGCAAATACCTGACATGGAATACTAACTTTCTTACAGAAAGATATAAGATTAATTAATTGTTTTACAGCACCTTCAATATTATTATGCATTGATCCAGACCAATCAATGTACATAATTAAACCATGATTCTTACCAGTTGGCACAACTGTCTTCTTTAAGAAAATATCATCAGTCCACTTATATGAAAATAATTTATTTGTATTAATAACACCTGTCTTATTAATCTGTTCTCTACTATACTCACTAGCTTTCTTTTTCATTTCAAATTCCTTTACTAAATAAGAAACTGCTTTCTTACTATCAACTTTAAATTGTGTAAAACTACTAGTCCATTCTTCTAGACATTCTTTCATATATGTAAGATTACTATTTTTAATATCATCATTGATCATAGTAATTGACTTTTCCATTATTTTAGAAAACTCATCTACATTCTGAATATACTCATCCCAGTTAACTGTTGGAGGACTTATATAAACATGATCTTTACCATCATTACTAATAAGTTGTTGTTGATTTCTACCCCATGCTTCATCTGTTTTTGACTCAAATTCATCATCTCCATTATCTTCAAACTGATCTTCATAATCAGTATCATCCTGACCTATATTAGGACGTTCATCTTCTATCTCACTTTTTGATTCTGTCTTATCTTCATTCTTATCTTCTTCCTTATCCTCACCTGAAGCCTGCATTGTAGGATCTCCAGATATAGATGGATCTATTTCAGTACCAAAATTAGTTTCTTCTTTCTCTTTATTACTCTCAACATATTCTACTATATCTTTACATACATTTAATACATCTTCAAATGATTCTGTCTGACCAACCTTTCTAACAAGTCTATGCTCTTCATCATTATGGAAAGGTATTAAAGTAGAAACATCATGAAGACCAATTTTAAAATATAGATTAATACGATCTATGAAATTCATTTCATTAAGATCAATCTCGTTTATCTCAAAGAAATCACGAGCATTTAATTCTTTATATCCAGCAAAGAAAGACTTTACTAAGCCAGGATATTTAATTTTCATCTTACGTTCTATACGTGCATCCTCAACAACATTCACAAATGATTGTGGAACGCCAGTGTTATGAAAATCCCAGTTAGGAGTGTATATTGCATGTCCAACTTCATGACCAACTAATAGGTCATAAACATTATTAGTAATCTCTTCCCATATTGGTAAATATAAAACCCTAGTCTCTACATTAAATGAAGCCGTAGAAACTTTACGGTGTTCGACAGTTAAATTTTCTGTTGCGAGGAGTTTCGCCAAATTGCTTTTAACTTGAGTGGTAGGCATGTTCCTCTTTTGTTATATGGCTATAATACCATCCACTGGGCCCAGTGTCAAGGATTTTCTGATAAGTATTTCTTATGGATCTTTCCCAACCTATAAAAACCGTGTTCTGATCCCCATGCTTGTTTACCAGTTTCTACACTGACACCCTTGTCATACACATTATAATAATCCTTAGCTAGTTCAAACCCATTGTCAATATATGTCATCACACCATTTCGTTCTACCTTACAGTTACATCCTTCTATAGATCCCTTAAACACTTCACCATCAAAGCTAATTATATTATCACATCCTTCTCTATACTCAATAGTATCCTCACTAATCATATCAAGATTACGAAAGCCAATATGAAGATCACCTTGTACCCTATAAGTTTTATTAATTATCTTATCACCATCTTCAGTTGGTCTTGAAACAAATTGTCTGTATGGATAAGTCTTCCAAACATTCTGTTGCTCTCCATAGAAAAATCCATTATCTAATTTCACATGTGTAATTCTAACATAAATGAAATGTACTGGACGACCAAAGGCTTGTTCTCTATTATCAAAAACACCTTCATACCATTCATTAAATTTTTCAATCATTTTCTTTTTTTATCCTTTTCTATTGAATCAACAGCTAATTGTTCTACTAAAAGATATAACCATATAATAGATAATACTATTATAGCAAATACTCTAATAGAACTAGGTGATGTATCAATCATTATAATGGAGTTACCCTACTAAAGTTTTTAACTTTTTCATAATTTAGAACACGATCAAATTTATCATGTAATAATTCACCCTTATGAGAAATAATAAAGATATTAGTATCTTCATTACCACCACGTATAATCCTTAAGAAATCTTCTGTACCAGCGACATCAAGAGAAGAATCAAATACTTCATCTAATATTAGTAAATTTGTACTAGCAGAGTTCTTTAGTTTAGCAATGGCTCTCCATGTAAACATTAATGCTAAATCAATTCTCATTTTCTCACCTTCACTAAATGATGGATATGTAAAGTCATCTCTATATCGAGATTTTATACTTTCATTGAACTCTTCATTTAAAGTAAAGTTAACATAAAAATCTAGTGATTGAAGATATTTATTAATCAGCTGATTCATTACTGGCAAATATTTACGTATGATCATAGATTTGATACCAGTATCTTTAAGAAGATTTGAGACTACATCAAAAGATACTTTCTCTTCTTTCTTAGATTTAAGTTCTTTATGAAGGGACATACCTTCACTAGCTAATGCCGTAAGTTTTTCTTTCTCAGCATCTATATCATTTGTATTCTCTTTAATATCTATAATCTCTTGTTCAATTTCTGATATCAACTTCTTCTTAGATTTTATAGAATTAAATTTACTTTTAACTTCCCAATTAAGATCAGATATATCTCTATTAATTTCTACTTGTTGTTCTATAAGATTATTTGTATCCTCTACCTTCTTTTGATATTCTTCTACTATTAGCTTAGTCTCTTCTATAATACGATCTCCATCTTTCAATTGTTTCTCTTTAAGTTCTTTACTTAATTCCTGTGTGCATTTTGGACATTGATCATTATCAATAAAAAAGTCTTGATCTTTCTTTGTTCTTGTAATAACATTATTACTTGTATTTAATTTCTTTTCTAACTTTTTTAATTCTTTATCTAAACCCTTAAACTTAGTTAATGATTCTGTCTTAGTTTCAACTGTAGTAAGATTCTTTTCTATATCAGCATCAATACCAGCTACTTCATTATTAAGTTCTTCTATCTTAGTTTCTTTTTGTGTAACAGTTTTCTTAGCAGACTTTTCTAAAGACTTAATATGATTACTTTGCATCTCAGTCTTTTCTTTTATAAAAGATATACTACGTTCACTATCTCTTATAACATCATTTGTACTTTTAATACGTTCTTTTAATAATACATTCATAGTAGAAAATATACGAATGTCTAATAGATCCTCAATGATCTCTCTTCTTACTGGAGCACTCAGTTGCATAAAAGGTACAAATGATGCACTACCTAAAATAACAATCTGAGTAAATGACTTATAGTTTAATTTTAAAACAGATTGTTCAAGCCACTTCTGTTGATCAGCTGCATGTGAAGACTGATCCAATAGATTATCATTCTTATAAATCTCAAACAATGATGGTTTTATACCACGCCTAACTTTCCACTCAACTGATCCAATAGAAAATACAACTTCTACTACACAATCTTTTTCATTTATACTATTGACTAACTGACTCTTATTAATCTTACGAAATGACTTATTAAATAATGCAAAAACAACTGCTTCAATAATAGTACTCTTACCCGCCCCATTCTGTCCTACAATCAGAGTAGTACCATGAGAATCTAAATTAACTTTAATAGGGTTATTACCAGCAGCAAGGAAATTTTTATAGGAAACGCTTTTAAATAAAATCATGTGATTCAAATTTGGGGGGGATTACAAAGTCATCAGGGGTAATAATAACGTAATTATACCCGAATCTTCTACATGCCGCAATGGCCTCTTCATCTGGTATATCTTCTATAGCCATGTCTGGAAAATCATCTGCTTCCAAAAGACCCATATACCTTACTGCATCATCTTCATTTTGAAATAATTGCAGCACCTTCTCACCATGTTCTGTGATTACAGCATAAGCTCCTTCAGCTTCATCTTTCTCTTTCATGGTGAGTATAAACATTATTGTACCTCACAAGCTTCTACGTAGATGGATTTAATAATATCTTTTATACTATTCTTATCACAATGTATATCTTCAGTATCCTCTACATATTTATTTAAAATTGATAATGTATCTTCACATTCAATACTTTGATCAGCACTTTCAAAATCTAAGGATTGATCCTCAATAATTTTAAGATCATGGATACCTATATCATATAATCTTTCTACAAATTTTTCAAAAGCAAAATTACTTTTCTTCTTATTAACTATCAATTTAATATAAGTATTCTCATACTCAGTTAAGTTCATAGTATTATAATTTGTTTTAGTATCATCGTAAAATATTTTCCTAAACATTCTATATGGATTTTTAATAAATCCTAACTTCATTGTTTCAGGATCAAACAAATGAAATCCTCTATCATCAGCATAATCATTCCAATACATCTCATAAGGATTGCCAAGATACTTAACATTTCCTCTTTCAGATTTATGATGAAAATGTCCAGATAAAACATGTTCAAACTTAGAGAATAAATCTTGATCTATATTACCACCACGAAAGAAATGGCCAGGATAAGCCTGATAACCATTTATCTCAAGATGACCCATAGCAATCTTTGCATTAGTTCTATTAATATGATCAAAGACATGTTCTTCATTCTCTTGATTAATCCAAGGTATAAATGTAATCTTTCTTCCTTCTACAACAAGATCTTGAATCTCTGTAATGATTTCTATATTATCATATGCTCTATCTAATAATAACTCTGGTGTATTAATTCTATTTGTATTCTTATAGTATGCAGTATGATTTCCAATGATCATTTTAACCTGTATACCACGGTCATATAATCTTTGAAAATAATGTTTCTTTATTCTATACCAAGCAGCAAGATCTATATTCTTACGATTATCAAAAGTATCTCCAAGATCTAATACTGTTTTTATCTTATACTTATCTAAGGCAGGGAAAAATATATCATCATAAAATTTCAGGAAATAATCCCAGAAGACTTTAGAATTTTTTCTACCGTCTAGATGTTGATCAGTTATAATTGCTATTGTCATCTATTCACTTTGATTTCAAGAGTCTCTTTAATACTATTCATCTGAGATGAATCATATCCCATTGCAGATGAATCTGCACTAAAGACTTCATCAAATCCAGACTTCTCTAATATACGTGTCTTGATATCAAGCTGTTTCTTTTCTCTTTGAATCCTACGTAAAAAGGCAAAATAAGTTATCTGTGTAAAATACGCAAAAGGATTCTTAGACTTCTCTGGATCGAAGTTATCTATGTACTGTAAACAATTTTCTATACCATCACAAATCATGTCATCCTTAAACATATAGTTGACAAAATTTGGTCTATATGATAAATGTGTAGCTATCTTTAAAAAACAAGAACCAATATATTCAGGGACTTTTGGTTTTGGTTGGTCATTTTCACGAGCTTTAATTACCTTAGTTCGATATACAACCATCGCTTCTAAGAATTCTTTATTATTCACATAATGTTCTTTTTTCTTTGCAGCCATTATATCCTTTCTAGGTGTACATACTATAACACATTTCAAAAGACTTGACAAGTGGCTAAATTCCCTGTAGAATAACTCTGTCAGGGTTCAAGGGTTGATATAGCCTTTTTTAAGAATCTTTAAATATCTTTTCTAAACAGTTCCTAGCGTCTTGTACTTTAACTTTAAACCCCATTTCTTCAGTTAAATCTAATCTATTAATATCTGTGTCTGGACGTTGTTTTGGATCTTCAACGTAAGTTAAATATTTTTTTAAAGTTCTTTGATATATTTTTAATAAGCGATCATCTGATTCATATACTGTGATCGTTTTTGTTCTTTCTATAAAAAACATTTCTTCTTTAGAGAACTTAGCCCAAGGGCGCAAATCAAGTTTTACCATATCTCCGCCAGGAGTCTGTAATTGAGTTTCAGTTACGACAAATGGATACTCAATCACAAATCCATCTTCTTCACCATCACACACCAAAACTTTACCAATGATGCTTTCATTAGTTATAAGTTTTATAATGCCTGTAAATTCTTGGTGCTGCATCAATTCTTTCTCCTGAAGTTAACGGGAATAATTTCATAATTAAAATTCTCTTGAGAATAAGTTTTAACTCTCTCAACTAAATGATTTAAAGTATAATTCTTTCTTTCTCCTTTGGAGAAATCATCGGCTATATCGTATAATGTTGCTACTTCTTTTCCAGTACCTTTTCTAAGGACTCTACCAATACTTTGGAGGTTTCTGATTCTGGACTTTGAGGGGCTTGCGAACACGATATTGTGAAGACGCTTAATATTGATACCAGTACTAAAAGTCCCATAGGACGCAATGATGATAGCATTGTTTTCTTGCTCCGTGATTAATCTTACTTGTTCTCTATCTTCAGTATCAACTCCTCCATGAACAAAGAAGACTTTTCGATCTGACGATACATTACTATTTATCATATCAAAAAGAACCTCACCGTGTTTCTCTACGTAAGCAAAGAGTATTAATGTATTTCCTTCTTGATTTAATGCTAAGTTACGAATGAATTTATTTCTTTTATCCATTGTACAAATATAATCCATTTCATCCTGATACGATTCAAATACCATACTCTCATGTTGTAATAAAAGTACTGTGATATTTAATTTAGCTAAGAATCCTTTATCAATTAACTCCTTAGTTTTAATAACCTTATTAACAGAACCAAATAATCCTTCTAGTACTAATTGATTTGTATTAGATCCATCCAGTGTTCCAGTAAAACCTATTCTATGTTTGCAGTTATGCAACTTGGTCATTATATTAATAAGAGATTTTGCTTTAAACAAATGAGCTTCATCTCCTATAACACATCCAAATGATTCAAAATATTTTTTAGGTAGTTTATATATTGATTGCCATGTTGTGACAGTTACTGGTTTGGATGTATACTTCTCCCTACCAGAATATATCTTATGACAATATTCATCAGAAGACCATCCATAACTATCAAAGTCTCCACATAACTGTTCTACTAATGAAGTTGTAGGAACTACTATTAAAACTCTATCTTCTTTATTAACAAAATATCTAGTAATAGCATAGATCATTAATGACTTACCAGATGCGGTAGGTGATAATAATAATCTTCTATTATATTTTAAAGCTTGGTATATTGCATTATATTGATAGTCTCTTACCTTTAATGGAATATTTAATGACTTTACGAAATCCGCTACGCCTGGTGCTGTAATAAATTCATTCCTCTCACAAGGTAATCCATACTCATCATTTCTTTTATCCTCATAGGAATACCCATTCTCCGCCAACCATTCAGTCAAGTAATCATATAATCCACAATATATCTTTCCTTCTGCTGGACTGAACA
>Ga0209232_1000969_pt1 | contig 16372 bp, 8 predicted proteins | sample ETNvirenome_2_60_FD_184066 | JGI IMG/M metagenome (GOLD analysis project Ga0209232, IMG submission 184066) | Marine viral communities from the Pacific Ocean - ETNP_2_60 (SPAdes) (version 2) | ecosystem: Environmental > Aquatic > Marine > Oceanic | place: Pacific Ocean | collected 2013-06-22
CCCAAAATGAAACTGCATTAACAAACAGCGCGACTCACCCTAAGCCGTAAATTACTCTACCTGTTTACGGCTTATACGCGTATAATGCGCACTTTTTGTGGGGCGCAAAAATTGAATATTATTACTCTCAGCGTATTGTCGCTTGCAATGTCAACCGACGCGTTTGCTGCATCAATCACCAAAGGCAGTTCACTTAAAAACCCACGTATTCTTAGTGCCATTAAATTGGGTTTAATTTTTGGCTGCATTGAAGCAATTGCCCCTGTTTTAGGTTGGTTAATTGGCAGTGCGGGTGCCGAGTACGTTGAAGCCTATGATCACTGGATTGCGTTTGTATTATTGGTGGGCCTTGGCATACACATGATCATTGAAAGTCGTAAAGACGACGATGACGACGCCGACGAAGTGCCAAGCAATAAGCGCTCATTAATGGCAACCCTGCTGACCGCAGTAGGCACCAGTATTGATGCAATGACCGTGGGCATAAGCCTTGCGTTTATGAAAGTTAATATCTATGTTGCTGCCGCAATGATAGGTCTCGCCACAACCGTAATGGTGACTATCGGCTCATTACTGGGGAATGTGATGAGTGGCTGGGTTGGCAAAAAAGCTGAAGCCATTGGCGGTATTGCCCTTATCTTAATTGGCTCAGGCATTCTATACAGCCACACTTACGCTTAATTTTAGCTGTTCAAACGGCTATTTTGGGCAAGGTTAACCACACACCTTGCCCAAGCCTCTCTCCTGTCTTCTGTGTTCTCATAAAAAGCCTGATATAAAAAGAGAGCCATCACGCATAATTTGTCTTCAAATTTTAATAAATGCCTTGTATGTTATGACAAACCACTAAAGGAATGACGCTATGACCCCTAAAACGCTGATTTTCAACTTTGATGGCACAGGCAGTGAGCCACGTGATGCAAAACAATTTAGTGCCGCTCATTTCAAAGAAGACGCCAGTATTTCCAATATTCTTAAACTTCACTTGTTATTTGGCGGCACACTCAACAGTGAACCCGAAACGCCATTCCCAAGCCAACTTAGTTTTTATTATCAAGGCATAGGCACTCAAGGAAGCCGCTTTAGACGTTTATTCAATCAAGCATTAGCCCCAAGAGGCGACGATGTCGCCAGTATTTTAAACCGCGCAATAAACGACTTTAAACAATATTACGCTGTGGGTGATCGGGTTTTGCTAACGGGTTTTAGTCGTGGTGCAGCATTGGCAAGGCGTTTTGCAAAATGCCTTGAGCCCTTAATAAGCGACAATGTTTTTTTATGCGTATTTGATACCGTGGCATCCATTGGTTTTTCAAAAGTGACCAAAGCAACACGTGGCGCTGAACACGTTATTTTTGAAAACTACACCCTAGCCAGTAATATTAACGCAGCCCTGCATTGTGTTGCACTGGATGAAAAGCGCCGCGCGTTTGAGCCAACACTCATAAACAAAGCGCCCCATGTAGAAGAGGTATGGTTTGCGGGCGCACATTCTGACGTGGGTGGCGGGTATTACCGTGATGGCTTAGCCGACATTTGTCTGCGTTATGCTATTGAGTGGTTAATAGAACAAACGATTTCACTTAACCTTCTGACCAGTGCTGATATTAATTACCATAGCTTACTGCCCGATGAGCACCGTAATTTAATTGCCCAAGACGATGTCACTGTCACCCCCGATCCGTTGGCGCTTAGTCACCAACAAAATTACTTTTGGTTTAATCCTTTATTTAAGCTTGTTGACCGTGAGTGCTGCGTATTGGTTGATAATGAGCAAAGTGAACATCCTCCCACAATTCATTACACCGTGGCAGAGCGTATTAACCGTTTAACCAGTTATCGCCCTGAGTCGCTAAAAAGCCTTACGTATGATGTGCTCTACAGTGATGAAAGCCGCTTAACCTTCAACGGCTTAAGCCCACATATTGCGCTTGATAAACAAAACATGACCGTACTCAGTATTGGTCAAAGTAAAGATGTATTTGTTTATGGCGCCGAAAAATATAACCACACCGGATTAATGTTAGCGCAAGGGGCGACCTATCGGTTTACGCCTTATCCTGATCAAACTTGGTATGACGATGGCATTAGTTGCGGCCCCGCGGGTTGGCATCGTGATAACGTGCAATTAGGTGTAAAAGAAATTCCCATGGCTGTGCTTGAGCCATTTAGACGCTTAGCGCATGCACAGTGGTTTGCACTTATTGGCGCGATTGATGACAACGATGAGCATTTATTTGAAATTGCTGAAGGTGCCGATATTCGCATTACAAAGTCAGGCGAGTTTTGCCCATTTGCGAATGACTTAAATCGTTTTTATGGTGCCAATGCCGGACGTATCAAGTTGCGTGTTACGCGGTTAGGCTAACTCACTGTGTTTTATAGGAACTAATAATATCGGTTATTGCTTGCTTGTTGAATTGAATCGCGTGGTTAATAGCCTGTCGTTCCTCCTCGGAGAGGCTCAAGTCGCTTAGCATAAAATAAATATAATCGTTATTAATAATATACGGATGAATTTTTACGTTGTTAGCCTGATGTTGTTGAATCAAGCTTAAGCCTGCTAGTTCATCGTCAATAAAAAAATCAACGCGTTTGGCCACCAGCATTGCTAAGCGCTGTCGTAATGATGGGACAGTAACAAACTGATCTTTATATTTTTTATTCGCACTTAAACGTGTCAATTCATCGCCATAATAACTGCCGCTATTGGTAAGAATAGTTTGTTTATGGTCGAGTAAACCTTTTAAGTCTTGTGATTCCAAATGGCTGTGCGGATACCAAAAAAGACGCATAACTTCGTTACGATAAGGCACTGAAAAAGTACTAAAATCATCTCGCTGTTGGCTGTAGCTGGCTGCGGGAAGTAAATCAACAGTGCCATGTTTTAATTCAGCAAATCCACGTTTTGACGAAGGCATTACAATAAATTGACTGCAAAACCCCGCTTCTTTTAACACCAAGTCAGTAATCTCTATATCAATCCCAGTGAGCTGATCATTTTGGCTAAAAACATAGGGTCGCCACGATTGGCTCACTCCGACTTTTAAAACCCTGTCGCAGCTAAACGCTTCCGTGCTTAACGCAGCAAAAACCAATAAGAAAAACACTTTCATCGTCATCAACACACCTGTAGTTTAAGAGCCTAAACTCATCACTCTTTTAGTATGGTTCATAATAGGTGAAACACAAAAACTAAGCGAGGAGGAAAGTGAGCAATTAAAATAAGGAAAAGTTAGAGATTAGACACTAAAAAAGCAGCCCGAAGGCTGCTTTGTAGGGAAATCACATTTTAATAAAATACACTATATGTTGCTAGGTAGGTTTAAAGTGCTTTCCATACATCCACAACGCCTGGCTCTTCTCCTTGAGTCCACCACTTCGCTTCGTATTTTGTACCTTGGTGAACGACTTGGTCGCCCCCGTTGTAGATACCAGCAGCTTGCCAAACCACATCACCATTACCGTCTGTTGGTTTTGAGCTTGCTTCCCACGGGCCACCTAAATCAGGACGGTTTCCTTGTGTCCACCATTTTGCAGTATATTCAACACCGTTATAGATTACCGTGTCACCGCCTACATAAATGGCGGCTTCATCCCATGTTGTATCGCCACCCGGTGGGTTTGTTGTGCCAGAGTCAGTCACTGTCACGTTGAAGCTTACCGATGTCGTAGCTTGTGTGTCAGATACCTCTACCGTTACAACATAGCTTGTATCTGCATCAACGCTGCCCGCTTGCAAACTAATATTTGCACCTGAACCCACCAATGTTAAGCCCGCAGGCACTGTCCAGTTATAGCTAAGTGCATCATTATCTGCATCTGTAGCAGACACTGATACCGCAACGCTTGCATCTTCAGCAACGGTTTTATCTGAAATTGCAGCCACAACAGGCGCTGAATTACCGCCCGTACTTGGCGCCACAACATTCACTGTTACATTACGGCTCACCACGGCTTTACCGTCGGTGACCGATACCGTTGCTAGGTATTGAGCATCACTTGTCACTGATGGCGCAGCAATAACCAGTGTATTTGAGTTTTCACCCGTTACAGACAGCGCGGCGTCTGCTGTCCAGCTGTAAGTCAGTGCATCGTTATCAGCATCGGTTGCTGATGCAACAACTGAAACAGACTCACCGGCGTTTACAGTTACGGTGCTTGATACTGACAGCACAGGCGCTCTGTTGCTAGGCTCTGTAACCGCACCACCTAAACCTTCGTGCATCGCATTCAGGATATCACCATTATCGGCATCGATTTCCCATGCAAATAATCCCCCTAAGTCATGTTGATTAACATAGTTACCCTTCGCAATAACTGAGGCAGGGCTGTCATACGTAATCAGTTTACCTGTAGAGCGATTCCAGACATATGCGCCTTTTGCTTGCTCATCGTAGCCCACTTCAAAGCCATTAATACCGGTGCCTGCTGCGCCGATCATATGTGCTTTTATGCCTTTATAATCAATAACACCGTCTTCCCAGACGCCTTGCGCAGTGCTGCCTTTTAAAGGACCCGACCCTGTTGCAGTCATAGGGTTACCATCAATAGTCGTGCCTGCTGGGTAAACCCCTTCCCAACCACGACCATACATCGCTGTGCCCACAACAATTTTCTTCGATGGAACATTTTGCGCAAGTAATAACTGCACTGCGTTATCGGTGGTGTAAGCAGGTCCTTTGTATGGTACGCCTTGGGCGTCAACACCCGTGCCATCACATTGACCAGGGCGGAAATGCGATGAACAGTACAAGGCGGTTTGATGGCCTGTTACTCCACTCCACGCGCCGTAAAAATCGTACGTCATGGCAAAAATGTAATCCATATATTGGCTTGCTGCTTGGTAATCAACATCTTCAATTTTGTCGTAGCCTGCACCAATTGCTGATGTTAGCTCATATTGACGACCAGTCTCGGCTTCAAGCTCATCAAGCATAGCTCGCAGCTCTTGCATTAATGCCACATAAGCAGGGCCATCTGCAATTGGGTCACCTAGCGCCGGATTAGCACCGTCGCCACCAGGGAATTCCCAGTCAATATCGACACCATCATAGAATTTCCATGTTTTTAAGAACTCTTTCATTGATGCGACAAACGTGTCGCGGTTTGCTTTATTAGTAAAATATGCGAATGGGTCAGATAACGTCCAACCGCCTACAGATGGCAATATTTTTAAATCAGGGTAGCGTTGTTTTAGCGCCATTAATTGTGAGTAAGTACCACGGATTGGGTCGTCTGCACTGACACCCGGAAGGGCTTTTTGAATCGCCGCCCACGGATCATGAATAACGACTTCAAAATCTTCAGAGCCCGCACACGCAGTATTTAGCGCGTTTTTAGGGCCTCCAGTCAGTGAATCATTCGGACCACAAATTGGAATGAAACCATATAAAATGTGACTTAAGTTTTGTGCAGGAATATTTGTGACATCGTAGTCACGCCCATAAATACCCCATTCAACGAAATAAGCCCCTGTTACCAACCCTTCTTTTGTACCAATGTCTTTATTATTGGGATCGTAATCCATGGGTAATGGGGCTAAGTGCGCACCGTCGGTGTCGGCAATAACAATGGGTTTGCCTTCACTGCGCGCGCACGTTGTGCCACCTTCACAAAGCTCAACATACAAAGTGTGGCGACCCGCTTTATCATAAGGGAAACTAATCACTCCGCTTTTAGTGCCCGCAGCCAAAGGGCCTTCGTTTACCAGCATGTTGTCAAAATACACTTTGTAGCTATCGCCACCATCACCGCTCCATGCATTCCACTCAATGTTAATCGTTACTTGATCAACACGTTTAACGAGGCTTTTATACGAGCCCGTTCCTTCAAGGTTTACTTCAACAAACGAGTACTCTTGCGGTTCCCAAATAATGGTCGGTGTCGATGGTGCAGCATTTGCTGCACTGGCACATAATGCAACACCAATGGCTGCGCTTAATTGTTTTATATTCATGATTCTCTCTTATCTATTTTTATTTAGCTGTTTGCTGTTATTGATAAAGTTTGAACTACAAAACTTTAGATTTTTGCCCATACTTGGCTGGTACTCGGTGTATCGCCCTGAGTCCACCACTGCGCACGATAGCGCTGTCCTTGATAGGTCACCTCGTCACCGCCTTGGTAGGCTTTGCCGATGTTCCATTCGCTCGATGCCGAACCTGATTCAAGCTGCCATGCATCACTGCTGTCGGGTTGTGCGCCTTGGTTCCACCATTTCGCACTGTAGATCCCGCCGTTAAAGCTCACTTTATCGCCGGTGTTATATTGCGCGCTGTTATCCCACGCAGGCGCATCGGGGTTTGGCTCAACCACACTGCTATTTAGTACCGTGACCGTAAAGCTGGCTTCGCTGGTAAGCATGCTGTCAGATACTGAGGCCGTGACAGTAAAAGAGGTATCTGCATCGACTTCTGGTGCTATTAACGTGATGTCGGCACCCGCCCCTGTAAAGCGAAGAGGAGCCGGTACATTCCAGCGGTATGTTAATGCGGTTTGCTGATCGTCAAAGGCATGTAAGTGCACATCTGCCGTGCTATTTTCATTCAGGGTGATATCTTCAGGTTGATGGATAATAGGGGCAGTATTTTCAGGTGCGGCTTTTACGCTCAGTGCAAAACTGTAGTTGGCGTTTGTTGCAAACACCTGATTGGTTAATATATCGCTGGCATTAAAAGCGATTGTGCCACCAGCATCTTGCACACCAATGCGTAGTAAATGGCTGTAATTCAGATTAAGCAGCTGAGCAAACTCTGCTTGCCAATTAGCCTGATTATCGCTGGTGACTTGCATTTGTTGCGTAAACAGCTCTTGCCCCGTTTCATCAAACAAACGCGCAGACACACTGTCACCCACTTCGGCATTTTGACCTTGGCGCACAAAATACGTCAGTGCAGACCATTCACTCGGATCCGTCGGTGCAGTGTCTGTGACAATGGTAATATCGCTACAATTATAAAAGCCCTCGCCACCTGCATCATCACGCTGCCAGCGAGTATATAAAATAGCGTCGCCACTGCGCTCAGCAGGAATAGACACGCTCATTTCATAGTAACGGTCGTTATTATCACCAATCACAAAATCAAGATTGCCGTATTCCTCAACCAGCTCTAAATCGTCCCACGTGAGAACGTCTGTGGCGCTATCAAATCCAGGCTTTGTCAGGTAAAACTGCCAAAAACTTGGGTTATGAGGCGTACTTGCTAAAAAACGCACTAAAATATCGCCATTCGCGTTGGGCACCACCTCGGTACGTTGCCAATGACCCGAGGGTAAATCCATGCCTCGTTTTTCACTGTCGCCTGCCGCACATAAACGGCCATCGGGCACACTGTCTTTTACCGCTGCTAGGTTGGTGTAATCAATCGTGTTCGCTGAATATTCAATATCTTGCACAAACTGCACATGCCCTGCCTCTGCAAATGCTGCACGGCAAGCAAGGTTAGGAATAGCGCTACCATCAGCGGGCCACCAATAACCACCGTCTGCCTGACAAAATGCCTGGCGAGCTTTAGGGCTTTCTAAAAATCCGTGGGCATTCACATGGCTTGATACACAGGCAAGCAGCATGCTGGTTGCCACTGCCGATAAAGACAATGCCTTCGATTTAGTTGTTTTCATTGTTGTATTCTCGCTGTAGAAATGCGGAGCACATTGCGTGCCCCGCTTTGTTGAGTTAAAGCGTGCAGCTCACAGTCCAATCAGCTGATGTACCTGGCTCTGTGCTTGTCCACCACTTAGCTTCGTAAATCACATTGTTGTGATTCATCAGATCACCGCCAACGGCATGGCTTGGGTTACCAGCCCAGTCTGTTTGCGGCCAATTTGGATAGACCGCAATGCTGGCGACATCGACACCGTCACACGTTGCATCGTTACCCCCTGTGTCACCGCCATTATCACCACCATTGTCACCGCCTGGATTTGTGGTGCCCGGCACGGCATCAGGCAACATTGGGTACTCATATTTAAATGCGTAGGTTTTGCCCTCTTTTTCAATAGTGAAATTAGTTGGGCCAGTAATAGGCATGTAATACATGACTTGTGCATCAACGGTGTCACCGGTGTTAAAGGCTTTTTCAATTCCACCCCACTCATTTACAAGAGTGATTGAAAAGCGATGGAATTCATTCTCATAACCACCAATATTGTTGCCCGCAGCATTCGAGCCATTTGCCTCAACCGCCATACCGAGCTTTTCTTGCGCATTCCAGTTCGACTTGAAAATGGCTGATGTCGATACCGGCACATCAAAGCTAATTTTCGCGCCGCTTAAATCAATATTTGAGTTATTAGTAAATGAGAAAGTCGGTGAAATTGGGTAGTTATCATCACCAATCGGGAAGTCTTTAACCGTAAAGCTCACATCTACAGCTTCGCTGGGCACGGTAAAATCAACATTGCCTTGATGTGTGTCGTATGCCACACCGCTTTGATTAAACTTATCGTAAGCCAGCGTCGTTAAACTTGACCCCATAAAGTACTCGCCTTTTGCCGAGTCGTAATCAAAGTCACCCGCCAGTTCCCAAAACATGATGCCACCTAAGCCATTGTTGATAACGTAATCAACTTTGGTTGCCATCGACTGTTCATCTTCAATTGATAAGAACACCTTTTTATCTGCGTTCCATAACCAAGGCGCCACGGCAACATCATCGTAATAACGTGTATAAGTGCCCGTTAAAACATCATCTGTGTCGGTATCTGGCGTTAAGCCGTAGATTTCAAGGTAAGACGGATTAATCCCGTTTTCTAAGTTTTTCGCATGCCATAAAGGATTAGAACCTGCAGGCATTTCTTCACCTACATCGTTCTTGTCATGCCACAGGTTATCAATGCCTAGCGCACCATTGCCGCATAGGTTTTTCTCACCGACCCCGGTGCCTTTTGCACAGTTAGATTGATCAGGTAACGCAGCTTGTCCCCACAGGCCATGTGTGCCACCCGACACATCTTTAAAGCCACGCGTGTAATAAGGAATACCAATATTGATGCGACCCGCAGACACCGCGCCACGGAAATAACGTACAGCCCAATCGGTATTTAAGTAACCAATGCCTTCGAACTCAGCTGTTGTATACACGCCCCATTGTGCAAGCTCTGAATCAAGGCCAGTGTCATACAATGCTGCGTTGTGACCTACGTGTGAGTTCCATGCGCCATGTAAGTCGTACGACATAATGTTCACGTAATCTAGGTACTTCACGCTTTGGAAAGTTTCCATACCACGCAGTAAGTAACCCGAAGACGGTGATGCAATCGTGAGTAGGTAATGCTTACCGGCTTTTTCACCCGCAATATCAAGCTCTTCACGCAATTTTTGCATCAGCACACGATACGAGGCATTTAAGCCTGCTCGACGCGCATTCGAAATAGCAAAATCATCAGGATGGCCCGAATCATTCATCGACGATGGGTATTCATAGTCAATATCAACCCCATCAAAACCATACGTTTCAATGAATTCAACGGCGCTTTTCGCAAACGCATCAATACCAGCTTGGTTTACCGAGCCATCGGCATTCGTTGTCATTGTGTAAAAACCACCGCTGTTTACGCGCGTGCCATCTGCACCAAAATAACCACCGGTTTCGGCCCAGCCACCCACAGAGATTAATGTTTTTACATCTGGATGCTGTTTTTTAAATTTATTCAGTAGATTAAAGTGACCTGTGTAGCTAAAGCTAGGATCCATTTCGGCCCCTGTTACCCCCGGCCAAGTCATATTTGTTGCGGGGTTGCCCGCAGCATTCGGATCGCCTATCGACACCTTGTTATTGGCATCAACGTGCGCAAAGGCATAGTTAATATGGGTAATTTTGTCCCACGGAATATCATTCACTAAATAACTCGGTTGACCATTTGCACCATTGCGCCAGCTAGTGAAATAACCAATCACACGACGCGGATGATCAGCGCCCATTTTTTCACGGCCATTGCTGTCATAAACTGTACAATACGGTGTATTCACACCCGGTGTTTGGTATAAACCGTGTGGCTTACAATCAGCACCTGGCGGCGTCGCTTCAACCACATTCACAACGTGAGTGGCAGTGCCAGTTGCGCCTTCATTGTCTGTCACGGTTAACGTAAAGGTAAATTGACCCAGTGCCGGTGCTTGCCATGTATAGCTTGATGACGCGCTACTTGCCTGATAAACAGCGCTGTCATTTTCTGCCAAACTAAGCCCAGTCACCTGACCATCGCTATCACTGCCCGAAAGTGCAAATACAATATCTGTACCCACGGTAACTTGACTCGCCACAGTGCTAAATTCAATGCTTGCTGTCGGCGCTTGATTACCCGGTTCGACAGCATCAGACACACTCACCGAATGTGCCACCGCTGTTGATGTAAGCCCTAACTCATCCGTTGCAACCGCACTTATTACATGACTTCCCACGGTTGCCTGCCAACTTGTTGAATATGGCGCACTGCTTGTAACAGCCACCGATGTTCCATCAACAAAAAATTCAACACTCGCAACTGTGCCATCAGTATCAATGGCGTCAGCCTCTATGACAACGCTGTCACCAGTAGTAAACAAAGAACCCTCAGCAGGGTTTAAGCTTGTTACTTGTGGTGCTTGGTTTTCACTGACAGCGCTGTCACAAGCGCCCAATAAACGCCACTCTTGATCAACACCCGATGTCTCCACGGGGTTAGTCTGTGTCCACCATTTAGCTTCATAGGCACTGTCTTGTGCTTGCACCTGATCGCCACCGACATGTGTTTGGCCTTGCTGCCATACTTCTAAGTTACTGCAATCAATTGCAGCCTGTGCTGTAAAGCCAAATACACTGAGTGACAGCGCACTTAGTTTAAAGGCATTTTTTATTAATTGATGTGAGCTCATTCGCTCCCTCCGCCCAAGGTTGTTATAACAATTACTTTACATTTCCAACCTAAAAGTAACATAAAAAATAATCAGGTCAACCTCTAATTTACCCAATAAAGGTAAATTCATTCTTATTTTTACTGAAAAATACCGTTAATCTCTGTCAAAACTGATAAAAATTGTTGAGCTGCGACTAAAACTTGCTCGATTCTACAGCGTAAAAATGAACACAAAATTAACAAGTTTTTAACCTTGAAGCGTACGGCTTACAAGGCATTTAGAATTTGGCGAGGGAAAATAGCGGTAAATAGCGTTAATAAAAAATGTATCTTTTTTGGGTATATAGCGAATAAATTAGTTTTATTGTAAAAACATATATAAAAATTGTGTAAAAAGTAAACGCGGTGACTTTTTTAGAAGGTGTTTGAAATAAAAAAAGCAAACAACGGGTGTTTGCTTTTATAAAAAATCCTATTTGATCACAACTCAATTAAGCAGCGATTAAATAGGACTCTCGTCCTGCATGTTTTGCCTTACGCTGATATGCACCTTTGCCTTTTTTAGCTTTTTCAACTTTAGCCTGAAACAGCTTAGAGGTAACCAATGCAGCATAGGCATTGTCGTTAATTACGCCTCGGCCAATATCAACTTGGCTTTGGTTTTTTTGTTTCTTTTTGCTCATTTTTTACTCCTCATGAATGTGTCGCGATTGTATACCGTTAATACTGCTACGCAAGTAGTTTTATTAAAAATATGGCTCTTTTTTCACCCTTATTTTGTCGTAATTTAAATCAATGGCTGCCATGCATTTTTGCCATTTTTATGGTTAAGCGTGTTTTTTATTTGCATTCACATACCAACAGCTGGCAATACTGATTAAAACAACCATAGTTATTAAAAAATAATGACTAAAAATAAAAAAGAACAACAGGATCATAATGACTGACTTACTGTTAATAGCCTATATTTTCCTCATTGCAGGCATTATTGCCGTGCCAATAGCCACCAAGCTGGGACTCGGGTCTGTACTGGGTTACCTACTGGCTGGTATTGCCATTTCTCCTTTGCTAACCACCTTAAATGTGGATGTGATTGCCATTCAGCATTTTGCCGAATTTGGTGTGGTGATGATGCTGTTTATTGTTGGTCTTGAGCTTGAACCTAAAACACTGTGGTCAATGCGCAAACAGCTAATAGGTCTTGGCGGAGGGCAAGTTTTATTAACCAGTGCAGCATTTACTGCACTGGCTATGATGTTGGATCACCCGTGGCAAACAGCTCTCACTATTGGCTTAATTTTATCGCTTTCTTCCACGGCGATTGTGCTGCAAACCCTGTCAGAGCGTGGGTTATTAAAATCAGACGGCGGCCAAGCATCATTTAGCGTGTTACTCACGCAAGATATTGCGGTTATTCCCATGCTCGCATTTATTCCATTATTAGCCCTACCAGAGCTGGCAACAGGAATAACAAGCACCAGCAATAACAGTCATACAGGGCTTAGCCTCGTAGCAGGGCTTGAAAGCTGGCAAGCAGCCTTAGTGACATTAGGTATGATTGCGCTTGTGGTGTTTGGCGGAAGCCATCTCACAGCCCCACTTTTTAGGTTTGTAGCACAAGCACGGCTTCGTGAACTCTTTACCGCCACAGCGCTATTTTTTGTTATTGGTATAGCATTGATGATGTCGTTAGTGGGCCTTTCACCCGCATTGGGCACATTTTTAGCAGGCGTGGTGCTTGCAAACTCCCCCTATAAACACGAGCTCGAAAGTAATATCGATCCTTTCAAAGGATTACTGTTAGGACTCTTTTTTATCACGGTTGGCGCCAGTATTAATTTTCAGTTATTAACTGATAACCTCGCGACTATTTTGCTTTTAACGGCGATACTGATCCTTACTAAAACAGCGGCGTTATTAATGCTTGGGCGACTGTTTGGCTTAAAGGGAGCCGCCCTGTGGTTACTGGCGCTAGGGCTTGCTCAAGCCGGTGAGTTTGGGTTTGTGCTATTAAGCTACAGCGTGGGCAATCATGTGCTTCCATCGGCTTTGGCCGACCAACTGTTATTGGTTGTCACACTTTCTATGTTGTTATCACCGGTATTATACATTGTGTATCAACGTTTCATTGCCCCTCGCTATATTGGCGAGCAAGCTCACCGAGAAGAAACCTTTCCTGAAGATAGCCACGTCATCATTGCTGGCTCTGGTCGTGTTGGAGGGGTTGTCGATTTAATCTTAAAAGCAGGCGGCTTTAACACCACCGTAATTGATTACAATTACAAACAGCTTGATCGATTAGAGCGTGTCGGGATCCGCAATTTTTTTGGTGATGCAACAAGACCCGACTTACTCAGCGCCGCCGGAATAGACAATGCAAAATTACTGGTTGTTACACTCGATGATGCCGAGCAAATAACCAAACTGGTTCGCTATGCAATGCAAAACTATCCGCACCTTCATGTTGTTGCGCGTGCTGTAGACCGCCATCATGTTTATGACTTGTGGGCATACGGGTGTCGCGACATTATCAGAGAAACCTACGACAGCTCCCTTCGCATGGGTCGCAGCGCATTTGAAGCACTCGGCATTGAGCAACAAAAAGCACAAGAGCTGGTTAATATCTTCAGCGAATTTGACAAAGAAATGCTGCGCTTAGCCGCAGACGCCTACGAAATAGGTGTGCCATTTGAAGAAAACCACGCGTATATCGACTGCATTAGTAAACTACTCAACGAAAAAGAGCCTGAAATTAAACAGCGAATGCGCGACATATGCGAACGGGCTGCTAGTAGTTCAAAGCAATAAAGGCTTACACGTAATAGCGACTTTATGCGGTATAACTCAAAGTGAATTAAACCGCTGCTATACGCTTTGCTTTACCCCAGCTGCGTTTTATAAATGCAGGGCGCTATACGTATACCATTGTGCTTAATTAAGTATTATTGCCGATAGGTATTCACCTTCGCAAAGACAAAAAAATAGCGCCTTTCGGCGCTATTTAAACTTCATTTCAATATAGGAATTAAAAGCTAAAACTAAGTTTTGCATAGTAGGTCATGCCATCAAAGCCATAAGGCAAGGCACGTACAGGGTACTTAAACGCTTGGTTAGTGATAAAATCAAGTGCTTCATCTTCGCCTAACTCATCAGGGGTTACGTCGAAGATATTATCAATACCTGCCGACAGCATAAGCTCATCAGTTAACTGATAACCCACGTTAATATCAACTAAAACCGCAGACTCTACCGTACTGGTATCTTTAAATTCGCCTGTAGGTGAAAGCTCATCTGGTAAGCCTATGTGGTCATTACCAAAGTACTTAACGTCTGTTTCGCCATAATAATTAAAGCGCAACATACTGTTAAAGTCGCCACGATCATATTCAAACGTAAGCGTTGCACGCTCACCAGGTTGGCCATCTGTTAAAAAGCTACGCTGCAAATCATCCAGTGCAATCGACTCAGGGATCCCCTCTGGGGCATTAACATTATCAATTTCGGTGTCGTTAATATTACCAGCAAACGTTGCTGAGAAATTACCGTCGTACAAATCAGTACGGTACGAGGCAATAATATCAACCCCTTTCGTGGTTGAGTCTACCGAGTTTGAAAAGTAGTTCGCTTGCTGTGCGCCAGTGGCGTTCAATGCAGCCACAGCCGCAGGGCTAAAGGCAACATCATCCGCAGACATTAAGCTGCCAAGCGTAATGCGGTCTTTAATTTCAACATGATAAAAATCAACGGTTAACGACAGTTCACTGCTCACGTTATAAACAAAACCTGCGCTTAGGTTCTCTGAGCTTTCAAGGCCAAGATTATCAACGCCCAGTGCTGAAGGAAAATCAGATCCTGCCGTTGCAGTAAATGACTGCAATAATACCCCACCCGCACCTAAGTTAGTGGTGTAAGCCGTGTAAGCACTTTGCTGTAATGAAGGCGCTCTGAAACCCGATGAGATTGCACCACGCACTGCAAAATCATCAGAGATTTCATAGCGTGTCGCTAATTTACCAATGATGTCGTCACCTGCATCAGAGAAATCTTCATAGCGCAGTGCCGTACTCACTTGCCATGCATCTGTCAGCAAGGTTTCAGCATTGACATAAAATGCATAGCTGTCGCGGCTTTCTTTGTTTGATGCCTCAGGACGAAGGCCGTTATAAGCCTGAAAACCACATTCAGCAAATACGCTGTCATCGTTTACCGCTGGGTAAGAAGTGTCTGTATTAGCAAGGCCGCACGCATAGGATGCTTCTTCTCCTGGGACAATTTGATAGTTTTCTTTGCGGTACTCAGCCCCCACCGACACATACACAGGCTCACTGCGGCCAATTTTAACAACGCCGTTTAAATCGGCATTAACGGTGGCTTGATCAAATCTAAACCCGCCCGAATACCCGCCTCGTGGGCCCGCATTAGCAGCAATATCTGCATCACTCGCATTTGGGTTATTAGCTACATATTCAGCAGCATAAGAGGCATTTAAGGTATTTTTTGAAGTGAAATCATAGCTATTTTCACCGTACACAGCAGACACATCATAACTCCAGTCAGGGTTCAGCTCGCCACGCAGACCCACTGCAAATGAAATATCTTCGGCTTCGTTGTCTATACGAGGTAAAAAGCCATCGCTGTATACTTGCACCACATTCTTTGCGGCCTGATTATAGTTACGGTAAAAACCATTCCCTAATGCTGTTCGGTTTGAATAGCCACCAAATGAGTAAAGTTCAGTGTCACCCAGCGGGAGTGCCATATTATAAAAAAGTGACGTAAACTCGCTGTCGGCATTACCTTGTCCCCAGCGGACATCGTCAGATAACGTGCCAGCAGGGACATCTAACGACCCACCCGTATCACGCTCGGCTCTATTAGTGCCATCAGCATTACGGTATTCAGCCGAAAAATTAATAAACCCCCCTTCGTCGCCTAAATCAAAACCACGATTTAAACCAATCGAAATCGTATCGCCGTCGCCTTCGCCCGTACTACCTGCTTGCACATAGCCCGTTGTCACACCGGTAGAATCGTTAAGTGATAAGTTAATCACCCCTGCAATTGCATCAGAGCCATATTGCGCCGCTGCGCCATCACGCAATACTTCAACCCCTTTTAATGCGCTAAGCGGAATAGCGTTCATGTCGGTTCCCGCTGCACCCGCGCCCACTGTGCCGTTTAGGCCAAAAATAGACTGATTATGACGACGTTTACCATTAATAAGCACCAACGTTTGATCTGGCTGTAAACCGCGCAGAGTCGCGGGTCTAAATAAATCAGACCCATCTGACACTTGCGTACGAGAAAAGTTAAAAGACGGTGCGGTCGCTTGTAAACTTTGGCCAAGTTCAGTGAAGCCCCCTTTATTCAGGGTATCAGCATCAATTAAATCAATAGGAGAGCTTGATTCGGTCGCAGTGCGGTTTGCTACTCGCGATCCCAAAACTGAAATTTGTTCAATATTTTTATCAGCTTGAACGTCTGTTGCTTGCTCAGCAGCCTGCAATGAAGTCGCCGACACAGCGACGCTGAC